>Ga0194115_10000185_pt1 | contig 97781 bp, 97 predicted proteins | sample TA2MahsurfametaG_3_FD_148656 | JGI IMG/M metagenome (GOLD analysis project Ga0194115, IMG submission 148656) | Freshwater microbial communities from Lake Tanganyika, Tanzania - TA2015002 Mahale S4 surface | ecosystem: Environmental > Aquatic > Freshwater > Lake | place: Tanzania: Lake... | reverse complement strand
GCTCCATGCTCAACCAACCATGGCAAATCTTCCCTCAAGAAATTGTCGATACCAGGTCCTTGAAGACCAATAGCGTTGAGCATTCCGCTGGGGGTTTCAGCCATGCGCGGCGTTGCCCTTCCAGAGCGAGGGTGGTTCATCACCGATTTAGTGACGACAGCGCCGATCTCTTCCAATGGAAAGAATGCGGAGAGCTCCTTCCCATTTGCAGCGCAACCGCTCGCTGTGAGAATGGGATTAGGTAAGTGTGCACTGCCTAATGTGGTTCTGAAATCAAATGATGACTGGGTCATTTTGGCGCCCCATATGTACCCGGCGGAATGGTTCCGATTCCATCCCAGTCGACCGCTGCGCCATCAAAGATCGGTCCCTCGACGCATGATCGCAACATCTTTAACGTTCCATCTTTGTCGCGTACCGGCAATACGCAGGTCATGCAGAGACCTATTCCGCAGGCCATTGACTCTTCAACCGCGCATTGCACAGTCACTCCGGCCGCATCTCCTATTGTCGAGAGCGCCTTAAGCATCCCCATGGGTCCACAGGCATAGACAATGTCGATGTTGGCCAAAGAATTATCAAATAAATCCGTTACTCGACCCTTACTTCCTAGAGTTCCATCCTCAGTCGCAATTGCTAGCGAGTGGACTGAACGTTTCCCTTCTACGGGGGCAAAGACGCGCTCAGCGGTGCTGGCTCCCACTGCCATCTCCACTCTCGAATTCTTTTGACGCAAGAGATCGGCTAATGGAAAGAGTGGTGCTGAACCGTAACCACCTCCCACTAATAGCGCTCGTACGGGATCTTTAGGTAGCTTGAAAGCATTTCCGAGTGGCCCCACCACATTCAACCGATCATGAACTGCGCGCTCGGTAATCCAGGTACTGCCATCGCCATGAGGTGCAACAATTATTTCTATTGTGCCGCCAAACGGTCCACGACTGGTCGATTGGTAGATAGCAAATGAACGGCGCAAGAGCATCGATGTTCGGCTATCGCCGACGCTTATCGCGATGAAATTACCCGGCTTGGCCCCCTCTGCAATACCTGGAGCGGCAAGGGTGAGATGGTGATAAGCCCCCACTTTGCGATTGGAGATAATTTCGCACTCTGCCTGCACTGGTCGAGAAGTTTTTTCGTTCATCGCAACCACTCCTGAAGCGAGGTGACGGTGAAATCACCATTATGTTGAGCAGCCATCGCCTCCGCGGCGGCGTTAAGCCCGGAAATCGTAGTAATGATCGGGATACTTCGAGCAACAGCCGAAGTTCGAATACGCCACCCGTCTTCACGTGGACCTGAGCCAAATGGCGTGTTTACCACGAGTGCGACAACCCCACCTTCGATCAAATCTAGGGCAGTCATCTCCCCCTTCGGTCCTTTACCTTCCGAGAACTTTCGTACCTGCTCGACGTTGATTCCCTCTCTGGCTAACGCTTTGGCAGTTCCAGAAGTTGCAAAAAGTTTGTAGCCGGATTCGAAGAGCTTCTTGGTTCCACGGATACCTTCTACCTTGTCCCGATCTGCAAATGAGACAAAAACCGCTCCGGCGCTCGGTAACGCTCCTGATGCTGCACTTTGCGATTTCGAAAATGCCTTACCGAAACTCTCATCTCGCCCCATCACCTCACCGGTGCTACGCATCTCTGGACCAAGGAGCGCATCCACTCCGCTGCCGTCTCGTTTCCTAAAACGATTCCATGGCAAAACGGCTTCTTTCACGCTAATGCCCTGCGCCTTTCCATCTCCAGATTCTGGCAACATGCCCTCAGCGCGAAGTTGTTCGATGCTCTTTCCTAACGAGATTTGTGCTGCAGCTTTAGCAAGTGGCACCCCTATTGCCTTACTGACAAATGGGACAGTTCGAGAAGCGCGTGGATTTGCTTCTAGTACGAAGAGAGTTCCATCTTCTATTGCAAATTGAATGTTCACTAAACCTCGTACACCCACTCCTCGCGCAATCTTCTCGGTAGCGTGGCGAATTTCCCTCAAGGACTCAGCACTCAGGTCCACCGGTGGTAAAACACATGCTGAATCTCCTGAATGTATTCCAGCCTCTTCGATATGTTCCATGACGCCAGCGAGGAAAAGTTCCTGGCCGTCGAATAGAGCATCCACATCGAGTTCTGTTGCATGATCCAAGAAACGATCTACCAGAACTGGATGGTCAGGACTAATCTCGGTAGCGCGCGAAATATAACTTGCTAGCGCTTCATCGTCGTAGACGATTTCCATTCCTCTTCCACCTAAAACATATGAAGGCCGGACGAGTACTGGATATCCAACCCTCTCTGCAATCACGGATGCATCGTCATATGAATAGGCAAGTCCAAATTCTGGCGCACGCAATTGTTCACGATTTAGCAGAGCGCCGAACTCTCCCCGATCTTCGGCTATGTCGATAGCCGAAGGGCTGGTACCAACTATTGGAAGACCCGCATCCTCGAGCGCTTTGGCTAGCCCCAAGGGAGTTTGCCCACCGAGTTGTACAACTACGCCTGCTACCGGTCCAACTGCAAGCTCGGCTCGATAAATCTCCATTACATCTTCAAAGGTAAGTGGCTCGAAATAAAGTCGGTCTGAGGTGTCGTAATCTGTTGACACAGTCTCGGGATTGCAGTTGATCATGATTGTTTCATAATCCATCGACTTTAGGGCGAAGGCCGCATGCACGCAGGAGTAATCGAATTCCACTCCCTGCCCAATTCTATTTGGTCCACTTCCGAGGATAAGAACTGCAGGTTTTGTCCGTGGCTCTACTTCACTCTCTTCGTCATAACTGGAGTAGTGATATGGAGTAAGCGCTTTGAATTCAGCTGCACACGTATCCACCGTCTTGTATACAGGATGGATTCCAAAACCCTCACGCTTACGGCGAATATCGCTCTCTTTCAAGGCGACAATTGAGCCAATCTGGTGATCTGAAAAACCTAATCGCTTCGCACGCTTCAATAAGATGGCGGTCAACTCTCCAGGCTCTGACAATTCTCGAGCCATCTCATTTATTTGCTCGATTTGATCGAGGAACCAGGGATCGATTTTTGAAGCTTCATGAACTCTAGCAACGCCAGCACCGAGATAGAGAGCTCGTTGAACGTGATGGATTCGCATTTCTGTCGGGGTTCTGGATGCCTCTAATTCATATTCGAGATCTCCTTCCGGTGAGAAATCGAATGTGTATCCCTTCTTCTCGAGTGAGCGCATCGCCTTCTGTAGCGCTTCAGGGAAGCTCCTACCGATCGCCATGGCCTCACCCACGCTCTTCATTGTGGTGGTTAATCGAGGATCAGCGGCGGGAAATTTTTCAAAATTAAACCGTGGAATTTTTACAACCACATAATCAAGTGTTGGTTCGAACGAAGCTGGAGTCTCTTTCGTAATGTCGTTTTGAATCTCATCTAACGAATACCCAATCGCCAATTTTGCTGCTATTTTCGCGATAGGGAAACCTGTCGCTTTAGATGCCAGCGCGCTCGAACGGGAAACCCGTGGATTCATCTCGATCACCACTATTCGACCATTGCGCGGGTTGACGGCAAATTGGATATTGCATCCGCCGGTATCTACCCCCACAGAGCGGATGATGTTGATAGCAAGGTTTCGTAATTTCTGATACTCAACATCGGTAAGCGTAAGAGCAGGAGCGACTGTTATCGAATCTCCAGTATGCACGCCCATGGGATCGAAATTCTCAATCGAACAAATTACAACGACGTTATCCTTGTAATCTCGCATCATCTCAAGTTCGAATTCTTTCCATCCGAGAATAGATTCTTCGATGAGAACCTCAGTTGTTGGGCTGTAACGGAGCCCAGCGCCAGCAATCTCTCGGAGTTCTGATTCATCTTTAGCAATGCCTGAACCCAGTCCGCCCATCGTAAAGGAAGGTCTAACAACGACCGGATAATTGAATTCATGAGCAGCAGCGATACATTCCTCTAAGGTGTGACATATCTGAGATCGAGCTGATTCGCCGCCAATACTCTCAACTATTCCCTTAAATATCTCGCGATTTTCACCTCGATTGATTGCTTCCACATTGGCACCGATGAGACGAACCCCATACTTTTCTAATACTCCTGCTTCATGGAGTCTTATCGCGGTGTTGAGCGCAGTCTGTCCTCCTAAGGTTGCAAGAAGGGCATCGGGACGTTCTTTCTCAATCACTTTCGTGACAAATTCGGTGGTGATGGGTTCGATATACGTAGCATCAGCGAACTCGGGGTCGGTCATAATCGTTGCAGGATTGGAATTAATGAGGATTACACGTAAACCCTCAGATCTAAGAACTCGACATGCCTGTGTACCTGAATAGTCAAACTCACATGCCTGTCCAATGACGATGGGTCCTGACCCGATGACCAAGACGCTCTTGATATCGCTTCTTTTCGGCATCAGCGTTTACCTTCCATCAAATGCAAGAATCTATCGAAGAGATAGGCCGCATCATGGGGACCGGCCGCTGCTTCAGGGTGGTATTGCACGCTAAATCCTGGGCGGTCGAGAAGTTCAAGGCCCTCGACTACTTGGTCATTGAGATTTATATGCGAAACGCGTCCTCTCCCAAAAACTGTATCGAATACCCCTTCAGTTGGCGCCTGAACGGCAAATCCATGGTTATGTGCGGTGATTTCTACCTTGCCACTAGTTTTATCGAGAACTGGTTGATTAATGCCGCGATGGCCAAAACGCAATTTATACGTTTCGAAACCGAGCGCGCGACCAAATATTTGATGTCCAAAACAGATTCCAAAAACGGGAATCTCGCGCTGGAGGATCTCCCGGACCAATTCAACAGTTGTCTGCATGGTTGATGGATCTCCTGGGCCGTTGGAGAGAAAGATTCCATCCGGGCGCACTGCCAGTAACTCGTCAAGCGTGACATTGAAGGGAAAAATATGTACTTCGATTCCTCGCTCTGACATGAGGCGAGGGGTTGCACCTTTAATTCCGAGATCAAGGGCCGCGACTGTTCCTCTTTTTTCACCTATAGCTGGAACTACATACTTCTTCTCAATTGATACTTCGGCCACGAGATTTGCCCCAACCATCTCTGGTGATTTACGAACTCTTCTGATCATCTCTTCTCGGGATATCGTTTCACCTGAAAAGATTCCCACTCGCATCGCACCACAATCGCGTAGATGTCGAGTGAGCGCTCGAGTATCGATACCTGAAATTCCTACAACGCCGCTCTCTGCTAATTCGCTCTCCAAATCCCGCTCAGAGCGCCAATTACTTGAAATGCGCGATGGATCGCGGACCACAAATCCTGAAACCCAGATTCGACGTGATTCCTCATCTACGGTGTTCATGCCGGTATTTCCGATGTGTGGAGCGGTCATGACCACTATCTGACGGAAATAGGAGGGGTCAGTCAGAGTCTCTTGATACCCGGTCATGCCAGTTGCAAAAACTGCTTCCCCAAAAGTCTCCCCTTCTTTTGCCCACGCCTGCCCCTCAAATATTCGACCATCATCAAGGACTAGGTATGCGCTCTTTCGATTCTTCATAACGGATTGACCAAATCTCCCTTTGCAACCACTAAGTTGCCGTGGAGGAAGGTGTACATCACTTGTCCTGGCAGAGTTCGATCAAAATAAGGATTGTTCATACTCTTGCTAGCACTTCTTATCTCACTCACCGTGCGCCGGGCAGCGGTGTCATAAAGGACGATATTTGCCGGAGCGCCTTTTGTGATCCCTAAACCATGATGAGTCAGACGCCCAATTTTTGCCGGTGCTGTAGACATACGCTCTGCAATAGTCTTCCAATTACTGAGTCCACTTTCGATGATGCTCTCCTGTACAACCGAAAGGGCTGTTTCCAAGCCAACCATTCCACAGGCTGCCTCACTCCATTCGCACTCTTTACTCTCTTTCGGATGTGGAGCGTGATCTGTTGCGACGATATCAATCGTGCCATCCACCAACGCTGTACGGAGCGCCTGCACATCACGTTCGGTACGAAGCGGAGGATTAACTTTGAAGACTGGGTTATAACTCTCGGCCGCGCTGTCAGTGAGTAAAAGATGATGTGGCGTAACTTCTGCCGTCACCTTTATCCCGCGCGCTTTAGCCCATCGAATGATTTCAACGCTACCTGCGGTCGAGACATGACATATATGTAAACGGGCTTGAACGTGCTCGGCTAGAAGTACATCTCGGGCGATTATTGCCTCTTCGGCTACCGCTGGCCATCCTGCCAATCCCAATCGCGCAGAGACCACACCTTCGTTCATCTGGGCATTTTCAGTAAGTCTGGGATCCTGGGCATGCTGGGCAATCACTCCGTCAAACTGTTTAACGTATTCGAGAGCTCTTCGCATCACCAATGAATCAAAAACGCATTTTCCATCATCGCTAAAAACTTTGACATTTGCCATTGAGTGGGCCATTGCTCCAAGTTCTGCCAATTGCGCACCATTGAGACCTTGAGTTACCGCGCCCACGGCAAAGACATCGCAATATCCGGCCTTACGCCCGAGTCGAACCACCTGTTCGACCACGCCTGCAGTATCGGCAACTGGTTCTGTATTTGCCATCGCATGAACTGCAGTGAACCCACCTAAGGCCGCAGCAGCGCTACCCGATCGGACCGTCTCTGCATCCTCGCGCCCTGGCTCACGCAAGTGTGTGTGAAGATCAACTAAACCAGGGAGCAGTTGCAATCCTTCTGCATTGATTACATCCACATCGCTAGCTTTGAGCGATCCCGCCTCGCTGAGATCAGAAATCACACCAGATTCGATACGTAAATCAACCTTCTTACCCTCTAATGAATAAGCGGACTGGATAACAATTGGTTTATTAGCAATTTTCTCCACATTACTCATGAGAACCCCCTAGTAGCAGATACAGCACAGCCATTCGCACGCTCACTCCATTTGCAACCTGCTCAAGAATGACTGAGTCAACATCGTCAGCGCAGTCAGCAGAGATTTCTAAACCGCGATTTATCGGGCCAGGGTGGAGTATCAGAGGGTTCTTCTTCGATTTCTTCATTCGTTCTCGATCGAGGCCATATAGCCGTGAATATTCCCGAGCGCTAGGAAAGAAGGCGCTCTTCATCCGCTCCATTTGCAAACGGAGCATCATGACGGCATCGCACTCACCAATCGCTTCATCGAAATCGTAGGAAATTTCAACTGGCCAATCATGAACTCCAACAGGTAAGAGAGTCGGCGGTGCGACCAGAGTGATGTGCGCCCCTAGAAGCGAGAGTAAAAGCACATTGCTTCGCGCAACTCGCGAGTGGAGTATGTCCCCGACGATGGCAATTCGTACCCCCGATAAATCCTCTCCTCGAGCCCCTTTCAGGTGTTTGCGGAGCGTGAAGGCATCCAAGAGCGCTTGAGTGGGATGTTCATGAGTTCCATCGCCAGCATTGATCACTACACCATCAGTCCATTGCGCCAAACGATGTGCAGCACCCGATGCGCTATGTCTCAAGATGACTGCATCTGCTCCCATCGATTGCAAGGTGAGAGCAGTGTCTTTCAAACTCTCGCCCTTAGAGACGCTTGAACCTTTTGCAGAGAAGTTGATGACATCAGCAGAGAGCCTCTTAGCTGCCGCTTCGAATGATATTCGAGTCCGAGTGGAATCTTCATAGAAAAGATTGACCACTGTCCTTCCTCGAAGCGTCGGTAATTTCTTTATTGGCGCATCTGAGACTCGCGCAAGCTCATCAGCAGTATCAAGGATATGAATAGCACCCTCGCGCGAAAGGTCAGAGATTGTTAATAAGTGACGGGATAGCTTCGGCGAGAGAACATCGCTTCGATTACTCATACTGATTTGCACCTACGATTGCGACGAAATCTTCCCCATCCACTTCAGCGATACTCACTCGCACTACTTCATCATGAGAGGTAGGTAGATTCTTTCCCACATAATCGGCGCGAATCGGTAATTCGCGATGGCCTCGATCAACCAGGACTGCTAACTGGACTAGCGCGGGTCTGCCGAGCTCTCCGAGAGCATCGAGAGCCGCGCGTATGGTGCGCCCAGAATAGAGCACATCATCGACCAGAACCACACGCTTACCATCGATACTCTCCCCAGGAATACGAGTGGGAGTGAGAGCGCGGGGCGGTTTTGAACGGAGATCATCTCGATGCAGGGTTATATCTAAAGTGCCAACCGGAATCGGCTCCGAACTACTCTTTCCCATCGCCTTGCCCATCGCGATGCCAATGCGTTCAGCGAGGTATGTTCCGCGAGTGGGAATCCCCAACAATAAAATCTCATCACTTCCACGATTCTTTTCGACAATTTCGTGGGAAATGCGCATTAATGCGCGATCGATATCCGCGCTACTCAAGACAGCCTTAATGGCCATAATTCACGTTCCTTCCTCGCCTCTCAGGACGAGTCTTAAAGGATCGAGGGCGAGTATATAGGAGCAACGGTGGATATCTGAAAACGCCCTGCTCCAAGCGCGCCTACCCTGCCGCCATGGAATTCGACCGCATTGAAGCCCTGCGAATAGGGCAGGAATTGAAGAAGATCCGGAAACAGCGAGGGCTCTCACTCTCGGATGTCGAGAGCTTCTCCGAAGGGCGTTGGAAGGCGGTCGTTGTGGGTTCGTACGAGCGAGCCGATCGCGCTATCACAATAGGGCGGCTAAGCGCCTTGATGGCCCTTTACCAAACCCCCGTAAGTGCCCTCTTTCCTCGAGAAGAGCAGATGCGAAGCGATGCGAGCGTTGCCTTCGATCTTGCCCGTAGGGAACCGCTGAGGCAGCAACACCCTGGACTTGCCCATTTTCTCTCCTTTGTCATCAATGCCAGAGGAGACTGGAATGGACATGTGATCACCATTCGAAAGAGCGATCTGCACATGGCTGCTCATTACGAAGGCATTCCCGCAAAGGAATTGTTGGAAAAGTTGGAAATTAACCGTTTTCTTCTGCGATGGCGCTGAGAATCCCATGTATGTATTTTGGAGATTCGTCTGTTGAGAGCGTTTTAGCAAGTTCTAAGGCCTCGTCAATGGCAACTGAAACTGGTACCTCTCTTGAACTGCCATTGATAATTTCGTAAGTCGCGATTCTTAAGATATTCCTATCAACACTGGCAAGTCGATCTAGATCCCAATTCTTAGCATGCTTATCAATAAGGGAATCGATGTGCTGCGCTTGGTTTCCATAACCCTCAACTAAAGAAGCCGCAAAGAGAGCAATCTCATCCCCGGTTGTTGTCCGTTCTTTGACTAACCAAAGCGGATTAACCGACTTGATATCGCTCTCGTAGAGGATATCGAGGGCCCTTTTACGCCCTTTCGAGCGCGCGGACATTAATTAGCTCGCCCGAGATATGAACCATCTCGTGTATCAATACGAACAACCTCATCTTGATTGATGAAAAGTGGCACATTGACCGTTGCGCCAGTCTCAAGCGTGGCGGGCTTTGTTCCGGCGTTCGAGCGATCACCTTGTAGGCCTGGTTCAGTGTAAGTAATTCGCAATTCAACTGAGGCTGGAAGTTCTACATACAAAGGTTCACCCTCATGAACCGCCACGATGGCTGGGACATTCTCCAGCATGTATTGCGCCGCTTCGCCTACCGTAACTTCTGAAATGTACATTTGATCAAAGCTCTCTTTATCCATGAAAACGAAACTATCGCCATCTTTGTAGAGATAAGTCATGTCCCGCTTATCCACGGTTGCGACCTCAACTTTGAGCCCCGCATTAAAAGTTTTTTCGACTACTTTGCCCGAGAGAACATGTTTCATTTTTGTTCGCACGAATGCTGGGCCTTTGCCAGGCTTTACATGCTGGAATTCCACGACTGTCCAGAGTTGACCATCCAAATTGAGGGTCATACCATTTTTGAGGTCATTAGTGGTTGCCACGATCAATCCTTTTCTCGTTATTTTCCAGCGAAGTACTCTCTAATATCCAAATTCTACCTGATGCTTTACTTGCCCTTTCCCGTCATATGAGCAAGCGCCCGCAGCGCCAACTCATATGAGAGCAAACCAAAGCCACCAATTGTTCCGGTTGCTACGCCGGAAACCACCGAGGTGTGACGAAATTCCTCACGCGATAGCGGATTCGATAGATGAACTTCAATCACAGGCGCCTTCAACATCGCCACTGCATCCCTTATCGCGTATGAATAGTGGGTGAATGCTGCGGGATTGAAAGCAATTGGAATCTTCTGATCTGCAGCATCATGTAGCCAGTGGACTATTTCTGTTTCACTATCACTCTGTCGTACTTCGACATCTAGTCCCAAAGTTTTGCCAGTTGAAATGCAGAAATCAGTCAAATCCTTGAAGGTGATATCTCCGTAGATAGCATGGTCACGCAGATCAAGTCTTCCTAGATTCGGTCCATTGAGTACCCAGATTTTCATGAGCAAATCCTCTCATATGCAGCCTGGAGAACCTGGGGCGAAATCCCTTCAAGTCGTACTACTTCATACTTTTGGTCGTGATCACTGACTGCAACAAAACGTAAGCCACCCGCCCGCGATTTTTTATCATTCTGCATTGCCTGAAGTAACTCTGGCCAGGCTTCACGCGTGAAAGTTGTCGGCAACTTGGCCTTTTTTAGAATCATGAGGTGTCGCTGGCACAGCTCTTCGGAAGCAATTCCGCTCAGTACCGCCAAGTTTGCGATGAAAGCCAATCCCACGGCAACAGCATCGCCATGTCGCCAGGAATACTCTTCGAAGCGCTCGATGGCATGAGCCAAGGTATGGCCATAATTAAGGCTCTCCCTCAAATAACTCTCTTTCAAATCTTGAGAAACTACATCGGCCTTTACTAAAACCGCCCGCTCTATGAGTTCCTTCACCGTTGAGCTACTAGGAGTGAGGAAATCATCCCTCTCCTCTATCAATTCCAGAATCCTTTGATCTGCAATAAAACCACATTTGATAACCTCAGCAAGGCCAGCACGAAATTCAGCAACGGGAAGTGTTTCCAAGTAATTGACGTCAATAATGACCAGTGACGGGGAGTAAAAAGAACCAACAAGATTCTTTCCCGCCTCCGTATTGATACCGGTCTTTCCTCCAATTGCAGCATCAACCATGCCAGCCAATGAGGTGGGGATTGCGCCCCATTTGATACCACGAAGCCATGTGGCAGCGATAAAACCTGCGAGATCGGTAGTCGCACCGCCACCAAGACCAATTATCGCATCGCTTCGACGAAAATTCTCTTGCCCCAATATCTTCCAGCACTTCTCGACGCTCTTGATACTCTTCTGTTCTTCTCCTTCAGATACTGGAATGACCACCACTTTTTCAATCGCCGCAACTGAATTGAGAAGTTTCTCTAAAGGCTTTGTGAGAGCAACTAGATCTTCTGGCACAACAATTGCAACTTTAGTTGCATCACTAATGACCGGGTGTAGTGCAGGAGCATTCACCTCTGAAAAGAGCACTTCATAGAGATGCTCCGCGTGAACTTCGATTCTTTTCATAACGTTCCGACAATCTCTTGAGCAACCTCTCGAGCGCTTTTTCCATCGGTATTCACGATGACATCAGCTACGCTCTCGTATATCGCTTGACGTTCTTTTTTCAACGCTACCCACTTCGCACGAGGGTTGTCGACTAGTAAGGGCCGATCCCTATTGAAACCAATTCTTGGCGCTGCATAAGCAATGGATACCTCGAGGAAAAAGATTTTTCCGTCAGATTTCCGCAGTCGCTCCCGGGTTATCTCAGATAACACTGCACCGCCACCAAGGGAGATGATTTTCGAGCGGCTACTGTGGTGAGTAAGTGCGCGATCTACCGCCACTTCCTCTTGCGCTCGAAAGTACTGTTCGCCATCGTCGGTGAAAATTTCTGAAATCTTCTTCCCTGTTGCCTCTTCGATGAGTTGGTCGGTATCGAGAACCTCTCCTCCGATCATTTCCGCAAGGGCACGCGCTGTGCTGCTCTTTCCCGCCCCTGGTGGACCGGTGATGATGACAGTTGATACAGGTTGGAGTTCTGATTTCGAGCGCATATCTTCCGCTATCGAATTTCGAGGGAATCGAGATATCCCTTAATGTTGCGCTGGATCTCTTGAAGGCTGTCGCCGCCAAATTTTTCAATTAACGCATCAGCCAATACAAGGGCCAACATCGCTTCTCCAACAACACCTGCAGCCGGAACAGCACAGACATCTGAACGTTGATTAATCGCCTTAGCCGTCTCTTTAGTCGCTACATCGATAGTGTCAAGCGCCTTGGGTACTGTCGAGATCGGTTTCATAGCGATTCGCACTCGTAACGGATCCCCGGTGCTCATGCCACCTTCAGTTCCACCGGCTCGACCAGTTCGTCGCTTGATCCCCGACGAGGTCATATCGATTTCATCATGCGCTTGGGAGCCGCGACGAGTGGCGGTGGTGAATCCATCGCCCAACTCCACCCCTTTTATTGCCTGAATACTCATCATCGCGCCGGCAATACGACTATCCAAGCGTCGATCCCAATGAACATGTGAACCTAAGCCTGGAGGCAAGTTATATGCCAGGATTTCGATGACCCCACCTAATGTGTCGCCTGAAGAGTGCGCATCATCAATCTCGGCAATCATGGCTGCGCTCGCCTCTGAGTGAAATGCTCGGACAGGATTCTCATCTATCGCGCTCATATCTTCAGGGCTAGGTAATGAATAAGAATCTGGAACGCGAGCAGCGCCGATAGAAATCACATGACTGAGAATGGAGATGTTCGCTGCCTGTTTGAGGAATAATCGCGCTACTGCACCTAGCGCCACTCGCGCCGCAGTTTCACGAGCAGATGCCCGTTCAAGAATAGGTCTGGCATCATCAAAGTCATACTTTTGCATACCCACCAGATCTGCATGGCCAGGTCGAGGGCGAGTCAGTGGCGCGTTCCGTCCAAGCCCTTCCAATTCACCAGGCGAGACGGGATCTGCCGACATAACTTTTTCCCATTTTGGCCATTCGGTATTTCCCACTTGAATCGAAATTGGACCACCTTGGGTAAGTCCATGTCTAATTCCACCCAAAATAGAAATCTGATCCGCTTCGAAGTTCTGTCGCGCGCCTCGACCAACTCCCAAGCGGCGACGCGCAAGGTGGAAATCTAAATCGGAAGAGGTGATCTGTACATGAGCAGGGAGCCCTTCGAGAATTGCTGAGAGCGCTGGACCATGCGATTCACCTGCTGTTAGCCATCGGAGCATGCCCTAATTCTCTCAGATATATCGAGCTCCATGGCGACTATTGAGTGGCTACCCCAAAAATAGCGAGCGCCGCAGCGCAAATCGCAGGACCAAAGGGAAAAAGTGGGGACCCTCCCCTCCTTCGGCTCAGAAGAGCCCCTGGGAGCGCGAAAAGTGAGGCAAGAAAAAGGAGAATCACCAGGAATTCCATTCGGGCCAACACGTTCTCAATCTCGTTCACAAGAACCAAAACGCCCACCAACTTAATATCGCCTCGACCGACCACCGTCGGTGCCAAGTATGTTATGGCGTACATGATTGCAATCCACCCCCACGCCAGCAACAAGCTCGTCGGGGTATGAATTAGCCAGATACTTAAACCGAATAGCGCGGGCTTAGTGAGTACATCCGGTATTCGATAGTCGCGTCGATCGACTTCAGAGATGACAAGAAACAATCCTCCGAGGATGAGGAATTGGGGCGCATCGGAGTAGAGAGTGAGGGCGATGATGAACAGCAGTACTTTCGCTACCGGAATCTTTAACCGAAACTGTTGGAGAGCAAAACTCAAACCAGAGAGAAGAAAGGTAACTTCGAGAACTTCAGAAATGAACTCTGCTTCTACATCAAAAGACACATACGAACTGTATGGATTTCAGAGTAAATCGTTCTCTGATATCAACAGCAGATCAGATATGGGCCAGAGCAGCCTCGCGCATAGCGACAAAGAGATCACCTCTACGGTCAACAATTTCTGATGGATTAAAGCTCATAACCTCTAACTGCCCTATCGCTTGCCAAACAAGCAAATCGAGTCCATCTAGATAATTGCCTGACTTTTCTTGCCACTTGTGTAGAAGTCGCGTTGGCCAAGGATGGTAGAGCGATTCAAATAAAGTGCCGTGCACTCTATTGACATCATTGATAGCAATTCCATCGGTAGCCCCTTTGGGGGTGGTGGAGATAATCAATTTATTCTCCATTGCAGCCCCTACTTCCTCCCAAGGGCGTACCGTGACAATTGCATGTTCAGCCGAATTGACCAAGGCACGAGTTCGGTGTTCAGAACGGCTATACACGAAGATTCGTTTTGCAAAGTCATCAACAGCCGCTATTGCTGACCGAGCTGTTGCGCCACCGCCAAGTACCGCCACTTCCTCGGGAATTGCAACGTTTCGGTATTTGAGCGCATCTCGAAAACCTTGAACATCGGTGTTAAACCCATGTGAACCTAAATCATCAAACACGATTGTATTAACTGCATATACGCGCTTGCCTAACTCAGTCACGCTATCGAGGAGTGCAAGTGCCTCCTCTTTCAGCGGCATTGTTAGGGATAAACCTCGAAATTCACCAGAGCGCTCTGAGAGAAAAGTCGTCAAATGCCTAGATGCCACCTCGCATTTGGAGTAACTCCAATCCCATCCGAGTAAATCGTAAGCGCGCTGGTGAATTACAGGTGAGAGTGAGTGGGCAATCGGCGAACCTAGAACTGCCGCTCTCATCATGAACGCCCTTCAAATAGTCCTGCTTTGAGATTACGTTGGAATTCTCGCTTGAATGAGAGGAATTCCGAATAAGAGTTAGTGAACCTAGTTTCCGTGGGGGCTACCGTGACAAAGTATAACCAATCACCTGGAGTTGGTGAGAGGGTAGCTTCAAGAGCTTTTACTCCAGGGTTTCCAATAGGAGTTGGCGGTAGTCCTCTCCGGTTATATGTGTTGTAAGAAGAGGTAATGCTGATATCTCTCTTTGAAACGGCGATTCGTCGTTCTTTCAAGGCGTATAGAACTGTGCTGTCCATTTGTAGCGGCATCCCATTTTTGATCCGGTTGTAAATCACGCGCGCTACTTTTCCGAAATCTCGCTCGTCGTAGCCTTCTCCCTGCACAATAGAGGCAATGATGAGCGCCTCATAGGGTGTCAGATTGAGCGTTTGGGCGCGATTAACGAAATCGATCTCCCTGGTTACATCAGAGAACTTCTTGATCAATCTCTCGCGAATCGACTCAAGGTCATCATCGGGTATCAAATTGTAAGTCGCTGGAAAGAGAAACCCCTCGAGTTTCACTCTGCCAAAACCAGGAACCAACACCTTTTTCCCGAAGGTTTCTTCAATTGCGCTATTTTCAAATTTCAGAGCGTTAAGTTCGTCATACAGTTCATAGGCACGTTCACCCTCACGAATGAGCAAAACCATCAATCTACGATTTTTGTCGAGCAATTGCGCAACCGCTTCTCGACCTGGAATTCTTTTATCCATCCGGTAGCTTCCAGGCTGAATCGATTGAGACCTCGGTTCTGCTGTAGCCGCAGCAAAGAACGCCCGCGCACTCTTTACTACATCGGCCTCAAAGAGGATTTGTGCAATCTGATCACCACTTGCCCCCTCTGGAATCACTATGGAAGTTTGACCAGATTTCTCGCTAGCTACATAATCAGGAATTGGGGTTGGTTTACGAGCTTCTCGAACCACTATCAAGCCAGCAATCAACAGGAATGAGAGGGCCAGAGCCAGAATTGAGATCTGCCTCTTATTGAATGTGATCATGGGAATCCAAATAGCTTTGCAGGATTCCTGCAGCTGCGGTTGCATCTATCTTTGATTTCATGCTTCGTGAATCATGCCCCAATGCACGAAGCTGTTGGGCAGCTAAAACTGTGGTGAACCGCTCATCTACTCCGATAATCTGAATATTGGTCTTTTCCGCCAGCTTATCCAAGAACTCCTCAGTCTGTTCTTGAGCTATTGCATTATGAGCCTTCAGGCTCTTTGGGATCCCGGCAACTATTCCTACTACCTTCTTTTCGCGCACAACCTGGAGAATTTCATCGATCGCCCCTTCATCAGAGGTGCGCATTATGGTGGCATGTGGTGAGGCCAAGATGTGGCTGAGGTCTGAGAGCGCAACTCCGATTCGCACTTTGCCAATATCTAAACCCATCAATGGTCCATTGACGGTCGGCGATTGCTGATTCTTCTCTTCCACGACAATCAAGATTAACTAATAGTGGCGAGGTATGCCTCAAGTTCCTTGATGGCATCTGGGATAGCCTTAGCGTTTACCCCTCCACCTTGGGCGAAATCATCTTTACCGCCACCTCCGCCACCTAGCGCCTTAGATGCTCGCTTTACCATCTCACCGGCTCTCACCCCAGATGTACGGGAGGCTTCGTTGGTTTGAGCAATCACAATTGGTTTGACCCCTGCAGTGAAGAGGGCGATTACCGAAGATTCGTTATTCATGCGAGACATTAGTGCACCAGCGATTGCACGAAGGTCCTCATTATTGAGATCACCTTTGACAGTCGTAATAATCGAATTGATTCCTTCTGACGATTTAACCTTCTTCAGGAGTTCATCGACTTGTCCCAGAGCTTCTTTACTCTTGAATTGCGCAATCTCCTTCTCAGCATTTTTCAATCGATCAAGAACGGTTTCAATTCGCTCTGGCAATTCCTCGCTCTTGGTTGCCTTCACCGCCTCACTCACTGAGTTGATGATTAGGTGCTCTCGGGCGAAGAAGCGATATGCATCCACGCCAACCAAAGCTTCGACTCGACGCACCCCTGAACCAATAGATGATTCTCCGAGTAATTTGATGATTCCCAGTTGGCTCGATCGGGAGACGTGGGTGCCACCACATAGCTCCTTTGCCCAATCGCCTACTGAAATTACTCGTACTTCATCACCATACTTCTCACCAAAGAGAGCAATCGCACCAGTTCGTTTTGCTTCTGCCTGCGACATAACTTCGGCGCTGACGGGTAAATCAAGGATCAATTGTGAATTGACTCGATCTTCTACCTCACTCATGGTGCTCGCTGAGACGGCGCCTACGGCAGCAAAATCGAATCGGAATCGACCAGGTTGGTTCTCTGTTCCTGCCTGTGTGGCAGTCTCGCCAAGAGCCTCTCGAAATGATTTGTGGACCATATGAGTTGCTGTATGCGAACGCGAGAGTGCGTGCCGCCGTTCACTATCAATTTCAGCGAACACCTGTTCATGCAGGGTAATCTCACCCTTGGTGACTTTCCCTCGATGCACGAATAATCCAGGAAGCGGCGCCTGAACATCTTCGATTTCCACCGTCGATCCAGAGGCATTTACGATCTTGCCCCAATCAGCTACCTGTCCCCCGCCTTCGGCATAGAACGGTGTCCGATCGAGAATCACCTCTACTTCATCTCCGACCTTCGCACTCGAAACCGGCACTCCCTTACTTAGAAGGAAGGCGAGCTTTGCCTCGGCATAGAAGTGTTCATACCCTAGAAAGGTAGTTGCTCCCGCGGCGTCAATCGCACTGCGATAGACAGTGAGATCGGTGTGTCCAGTCTTTTTCGCTTTCGCATCGGCCTTTGCTCGACTTTTTTGTTCACTCATTAACTTCTTAAAGGCTTCTTGATCGACTTTCAAGCCGATTTCCTCTGCCATCTCCAAAGTAAGGTCGATGGGGAAACCATAAGTGTCGTGTAATTTGAAAGCATCATCCCCGGAGATTGTCGCTGATTTTCTCTTCTTCAAATCATCAGCAGCGCTCTCAAAAAGGGTTGTTCCGGAACGAAGAGTTTGTAGGAATGACTCCTCCTCACTTGCGGCAACTTGAGTGATGCGATTGCGGTCGGATTGAAGCTCAGGATATTGCGGCCCCATGGCGCCAATGGCGCTATCCATTAATTCCACAATCGTTGGATCTTGCGCGCCAAGAATTCGCATGTTGCGAATCGTTCGACGCATCATCCGCCGTAATATGTAACCTCGCCCCTCATTTCCTGGGGTAACGCCATCACAGATCAACATCGCTGCCGTTCGCGCATGATCCGCTATAACCCTCAGCGAAACGTCATTCTTAGCATTGACGCCATACTTCTTTCCAGTCAACATTGAAGCTGTATCGAGGATTTTTCGAGTTGTGTCAATCTCATAAATGTTCTCGACTCCCTGCAACAACGCAGCAGTTCGCTCTAATCCAAGACCGGTGTCAATACTCTTCTTTGGTAAATCGCCAAGAATCGGGAAATCTTCTTTTCCACTACCGGCACCACGTTCAAATTGCATAAAAACTAGATTCCAAATCTCAAGGTATCGATCCTCATCGGCAACAGGACCACCTTCACGTCCATATTCGGCTCCTCGATCAAAATAGATTTCGGAGCACGGACCACAAGGACCTGGGACGCCCATTGACCAGAAGTTATCAGCCATCCCCCGGCGTTGAATTCGCTCTTGAGGAATACCTATCTGCTTCTCCCATATGGACGCAGCTTCATCATCATCGTGATAGACAGTGACCCAGAGCTTTGATTCAGGAAAGCCATAACCGCCATCGGAGACGGGCTTGGTGAGCAACTCCCAGGCCAACGCAATGGCCCCCTCTTTGAAATAATCTCCAAAAGAGAAATTTCCACACATTTGAAAGAAAGAACCATGGCGAGTGGTCTTTCCAACTTCATCGATGTCGAGGGTTCTGACACATTTTTGTACTGACGTCGCTCGTGGATAAGGAGGAGCAAGTTCACCTAAGAAGAATGGTTTGAAAGGAACCATGCCGGCATTGATCAGAAGTAGGTTTGGATCATCGGCAACTAATGAGGCAGAGGGCACTACGGTGTGATTGAGGCCGACCTTATTCTCGCTCTCAAAAAATGATAACCAGCGACGTCGAATCTGAGCAGAATCCATGAAGATATTTTCCGTCGACTACTTCTTCTTTTTTCTTGACGCTTTTGCTATTCCCCAGGCTACCCCTGCTAATTTTGCTGCGGAACCTTTTGATAGAACTGAATCAGCTGATGAAGAGAGCTTCGTGGCAAAGGTTTCAACGCTCTTGGTGAGATGATCAACCCTCTCCAATTGTCTATTAGTTAATTCCACGGTTGTGGTGACTTCCTCTATGAGAGGAACAGTTTCTGTGGTTACGTTCTTAATAGCGGCGCTGGCCTCATCAAGCACCTTACTAAATCGGATCACAGCGTAGGCAATTGCTACTGCGACAACTGCCAGCGCACTAGCTGCGATGATTGCGGCAATTCCACCTGCGCTCATTCCTCACCCTCCAAAATTTCCCGTATTCGCGAGAGCGCCTGCGAAATCCGCGCCTCCGCCCCGTGGCCTGTCGGTTCGTAGTATCTCCGACCTACCAGCGGTCCGGGCAGATATTTCGCGCTCACAACACCCTCGGGATAGTCATGAGGGTACCGGTAAACCCCGCTCTGACCGAATGGCGAATTGCCATCTCGCAAATTTTCTGGGACTTCTCCGATTTCTGCCTTGGCGATATCTGCCTGAGCTTGCCCCATGGCGCGATAGAGCGCATTGGATTTTGGCGCTAACGCGCAGTAGACGGTTGCATGAACCAGCGCATAGTGCCCCTCGGGTGCACCTACTAGAGCCGCTGCCGAAGCCGCCGCAGTTGTCACAACGAGCGCCTGAGAATCAGCCATGCCAATATCTTCGCTAGCAAGAATGATTAAACGTCGGGCTAGGAAACGTAAATCTTCTCCTCCTTCGATTGCACGGAGCAGATAATGAATTGCTGCATCAACATCAGAGCCACGAACAGATTTTATGAAGGCGCTGATGATGTCGTAATGCAAATCAATATTAAAATCAACTAAAGAACGATCTGCGGCAGCCGATACGCTTTTACTGGAGATAATCCCATTTTCTGCGGCGCCCGCTGCTGCCTCTAAATATGTGAGCAATCTTCTAGCATCACCATGAGCAAGTCTGATCAACTCTTCTCGTGCAGCCTTGTCGATAGCAACAGAATTATTCAATCCTCTCTCTGATGTGAGAGCCCGTGTGATGAGCGCGTCAGCATTCTCATTGTTGAGGCCCTGCAAACGGACAACTAGGGAGCGAGAAAGCAAAGGAGTGATGATTGAGAATGATGGATTCTCGGTTGTTGCTGCAATCAATGTGATGATTTTATCTTCAACAGCTGGCAGTAATGCATCTTGTTGGGCTTTGTTAAATCTATGGACTTCATCTATGAAAAGGATTGTCTCTGTTCCACGTTGGCTAAGTTGAAAACGGGCGCTCTCAATCTCATCACGCACCTCTTTAATTCCAGCTGATACAGCGGACAATTGACGGAATCGCCGCCCAGTTGCCAAAAGCAGAGCGAGAGTGGTCTTCCCACACCCGGGTGGTCCGTAAAGAATGATCGCTGGTGGTGCCGATTTCTCGTGTGCCAACAGTCGTGTGAGCGGAGCGCCCGGTTGCAGAAGATTCTCTTGGCCTAAAACTTCTTCGAGAATCTGTGGTCGCAATCGCGCAGCAAGTGGTGCTTGATCGCTTATGTTCGCTGGATTATCGAAGAGATCCACGAACGTTCCAGGGCTGACTCTTCAGATTCACTGTAGTTCAGGAAGAAGAATGGAAGGAGAGTTATGGTCACGATGTGCTCGAACTGCCGCCTCGTGATAGGCCTCCAAAATCTTTATATTCTTCGCTTTGGTATAGGGACGACCATCAACAATCGGACCGGCAACTCCATCAATCACCGCAGCAACATCTTCGCCCGATAAGGTCTTATGGACTTCTAGAGCATGCGCTAGAGAGAGAACCTGATTGCGATTCTCTTTGAGCAATTTCTCTGCCTTGTTGAGCAAGGTTGCTAGATTACTTTCGATTCGGTCGGCCAATGAGCGACGCATCTCTTTTGCAGCATCACCGCGCTTCTCTTTACCGCCACCTCCTGGCGCTCCTACTTCAAATCGCTTATTTGACGCATGCGATGAGACTGTCGACCCCATTCCCCAATGCCCTTCCATAAAACTGGCAATCGTGGTTGCGCTCTCCAAATCACCGGAAACTCCCGATGAATTATCGCCCCCGAAGAACATTCGCTCGCCAGCTAGGGATGCAAGTGAGACCAGTATGTCGGCTTCATATTCGCTCTTCCATCGAGTGAATTGATCATCCGGCGGAATGCTTGCAACCATTCCTAGATAGTCTGAGCCTTTTTCGATTGTTGCAAGATCAATCATCATGTGTCGGCGTACCACATGTGCCATAACGCCATGACACGCTTCATGTATTGCCACGGCATGACGCTCGCGCTCGATGTACTCGACATCTTCCGGTGGCCCCAATTCCTTCAGTTGCTTCGCTTTGATGACATCAGGCCATGTGATTGTGGTTCGCCCACTTCTAATCGCATAGATGAGCGCTTCGTTGATTGTGTCCTTTATTCGCGCGCCAGTTGCATACGGAGTTATCGTCGCTAACTTGTCGATCTCCTCAGGAGAGAGCGAATGTGAAACTTTGGCTAAATACCCTTCATAGGTTCGAATTCGTCCTGCCTTGCTTGGATATCCCACTCGGTACATTCGATCTATTCGCCCTGGACGTAATAGCGCTTCATCGAGGGCCTCAGGTAGGTTGGTCGCCATCACAATGAGAATGCGGTACTTCGGTGGCGTCTTTGGCCGCATGCCTAAAGTGCGACGGACTACTCGATTGAGAAAACCACGTGGTTTCTTCAAACCAGAGAGCTCGGTCAGAAGCGCCTGAAGGGTGCCCATGCCACCTCCACCACCGGCGGCTCCGCCCATCATAAATTTCTCTCGAAAGACCAAATTGGCGCTCACAGGCGAGAGGTAGTTGCCACCATGACACTCATTCTCGCTATAGCGTCCAATCCCGCCTGCAGGAGCTAATCCCCGATTGCCCAACGCGTCGGCTTCGTCAAAGAACGCAACGACCCCGCCATAACGAAGCGCAAGCTTTCGCAATTTACGAAAGAGAGATTTCACTTTGAGAATTCCGATTCCAAAGAACATATTGTTAAAGGCCCCTGGATCCACGAAGACGAATGGTTTTCCAGTCTCGCCAGCCATCGCTTCAGCCATCAGAGTCTTTCCGGTACCAGGAGGCCCCCAGAGCAGAATTCCTCCCGGTACGTAACCTCCGAACTTCTCTATCTCTTCAGGTCGTTCGAGGAACATCAAATTCTCCCGAATTCGAGCGAGGACATGATCTTGTCCCCATACATCAGTAAATCTCGTCCGAATATCGTCAGGGAAATAGGTATCTATTCCACCGCGAGAAAGGAACCAAAAGAGCGCAACGAATTGGATGAGAATGAAGACAACCGCGAACATCAATTGAGCGATGAAGGGAAGGGCAGCAAATAGCGCTGCTGGAGCGAGGAAAAGCGCTCGCACTGGCGCTTCGTCATAAATTGCGCCAAGAATCACCGCAAGTAGAGCGATGAACAGCAGCCATTTAATGGCTCGGGAGAGTCTAAAACGATTCCAATCGCTTATTCGATGTAGTGTCTTGTCTACGAAAGCGAAGTATTTTTGCCAGAAGCCGTGATAGGGCGAGGCATATTCAGAGATCAAGAAATGAATCTGTCGGATGATTTCGATTGCAGCAAGAACGAAGATCCACCAGGTAGAGCGAGTTCGCTCGATTAACGCATCGTTAAAGCCCAGAAGCGGATTTCCTGCCATATCCGACCAAACAAGGACGAAGAAGGTGATAGTAAACGCGATTAAGAACTTCAAACGATCGAACATGCCTAAGTGAATTCGAGTCTTGCGATCAGTATCCCGAGGTCTGCTAACGAACTGAGCGGGAGTTGCCGAATTAGAGGTCGTGGACATTTCTATTTCCTACCTTTCACGGTAAATGATTGAACAATCTCATCTACCGCACTCTCAGATTCGGTAAAGCATTCGGTTGTACAACGAACGAGAAAGAAATAAATTGAGCGACGATCGTTCGAAAGAAGCGCAGTCTGGTCGACTGTCTCGTCCTCCCCGCCTTTTGGAGAGAACGAATAAACAGTTCTCAATCCTTGAGCGGTATCAGTTATGATTTCCTGCTCATCCAATAACTGAAAATCATCGACGATTGTTGATTCACCAGAAATCAAATCAGTGACCGGTAAAATTAAATTTCGCAGCCCGTTGTAGGACATCGCATCGCTCTCACTGAGGGTTAATGCTCGCACTCGAGCAAAAGCAGTCAATGCCAAAGGCGCCTCTAGCTGCAAAAGATTCTTTGCGCTTGTCTTCCGACTCTCGCTAAATGCCTCTTGCCAGAGAACTAAATCGGCTTTGGTCTTGGCAGCCGCATCAGCACCTTCTAATTCATATGTTCGAATATCCTCCGCCGAAATTTTGTACCAGCCCGAGGGAACGGTAAAAAAGACCCCGAGTTGTCCATTCTTGGCATAGATTTTCGAGGGCGCACCACATCCGCTCAACGAGACTGTCAATGCGACGGTCAATATGGAGAGTAAGAGCGAATGATTGATTCTCGACTTGAACACCTTATTTCACGCTCTTTCCATTTTTGGGGTTCTCCTCAGGAAGAGCATCGATACCCGCCTCTTTACGTTGCGCGGGTGTGATTGGAGTGGGTGCACCAGTTATTGGATCTCCACCACTGGCAGTTTTTGGGAATGCGATGACCTCTCGAATCGAATCAACTCCCGCAATGAGCGCGGTGAGCCGATCAATTCCCAATGCGATACCTCCGTGAGGGGGTGGCCCATAGGTGAATGCCTCTAACAAAAAGCCAAACTTCGACTCTGCCTCTTCCTTTGTAAGGCCGATTACATCAAAGACTCGTTGCTGCATTTCACGTTGATGGATTCGGATTGAACCTCCACCTATCTCATTCCCGTTGAGAACAATGTCGTATGCATAGGCCAGTGCGCTTTCAGGGTGGGTATGAAAGGTTGAGGCAAATTCCGGCTTTGGACCGGTAAATGGGTGATGCACTGCAGTCCAGCGCCCTTCATCATTCTTCTCGAACATGGGTGCGTCCACGACCCAGAGGAATCGCCATTCGTTCTCACCAATCAATCCACACCGCTTACCAATCTCGAGGCGCGCTGCCCCAAGCAAGGCCAATGCCTCCGTCCGCGCTCCAGCGGCAAAGAAAATTGCATCGTTGGGTTGGGCGCCCACCGCACTGGCAATTCCATTTCGCTCGTTTTCGGAGATGTTCTTTGCTACCGGACCAGAAATCTCGCCATCTTGGCCGACAAGAATGTAAGCCAAGCCCTTGGCTCCTCGCGCCTTTGCCCACTCTTGCCATGCATCAAGCTCCCGACGGGCTTGCCAGGCTCCCCCTGGCATCACGACCGCACCAACAAATTCGCTTTGGAAAATCTTAAATTCGGTCTTTTTAAAGAACTCTGTCACATCTACGAGTTCATTTCCAAAACGCAAATCAGGTTTGTCAGAACCAAAACGTCGCATCGCTTCCACATAGGTCATTCGCGGGATAGGCATGGGTATCTCGTAGTTGAGAAGCTCACTCCAAATCCTTGAGAGCAATTTCTCTGTAAGCGCTAACACATCATCTTCAGTGACAAAGCTCATCTCGACATCTAATTGAGTAAATTCAGGTTGTCGATCTGCGCGAAAATCCTCATCTCGAAAGCATCGAGCAATCTGGTAATAACGTTCCATACCCGCAACCATCAGAAGTTGCTTAAAAAGTTGGGGTGATTGCGGAAGGGCGTACCAGCTTCCTGGTTGAAGTCGAACGGGAACGAGGAAGTCTCGCGCACCTTCTGGAGTTGATCGGGTCAAATTTGGGGTTTCAATCTCTAGGAACTCCGACTCCTCCATCACCCGCCTGATGACAGAGGTAACTTTGGATCTGGTTCGCAGCGCCTTGGCAGGGCCCTCACGACGAAGATCTAGATAGCGATATTTCAAACGAGTCTCTTCATTTGCTTCAACTCGTTCGCCACTATCAATAGGAAATGGCAGTGGTGCAGCCTCGCTCAACACGGTGAGCTCCTCGCACAAAACTTCGATTTCCCCCGTAGGAACATTTAAGTTTTCATTTCCGGCAGGTCGTCGTCGGACCTTTCCTGCTACGCGCACGCACCACTCTGCACGAAGAGCGGCGGCTACCGATTCATCATTGATGACTACTTGTGCCCATCCCGATGCATCGCGCAGATCGATGAAAGCCACACCACCATGATCTCGCCGGCGCGCGATCCAACCAGCCAGAACTACCTGCGCTCCTTCTTGAGAGAGTGAGAGTAAACCTGCCTTATGTGAACGCACTAGTTCCCCTTCGATCGCTTAACCGCGTTACCGAGCAACGTAGCCAAGTCCGCGAGCCTAACTGATTGAACCTGACCAGTACCAAGTTCCTTTAATTCAACGGTTCCGCTCTGACTCTCTCGTTCACCAAGAACAAAGGCAAATGTAGCCCCAGATTTATCTGCAGCTTTCATCGCACCTTTAAGCGAACGATCGCCAAAAGCGAAGTCGATACGTAAGCCAGCACTTCGCAACTCTGCTCCAATTCGAAAAGCCTCGAACTCCCACTCTCGTGCAAGGGGAATGATGAAACATGCAAGGGGTATCTCTTCGGAAATGTCTATCCCCTCGGCTTGGCATGCCAACATCACGCGGTCAATACCAATCCCAAAACCAATCCCCGAGAGTGGCTGACCACCTAGTGATTCCATTAATCCGTCATAACGACCACCACCACCTATTCCCGATTGGGCTCCTAATTGTGGGTGGATAAATTCGAAAGTGGTTTTGGTGTAATAGTCGAGACCTCGAACCAGTCTCGGATCAATCTCATATGCAATTCCTAGAGCATCTAAACCTTGTTGAACTTTTGAGAAATCCTCGCGTGATTGCGGATTGAGCGAGTCAAGGACATTTGGCGCCTTGGCAAGCGCACTAATCATCTCTGGTCTCTTATCATCAAGAATTCGAAGAGGATTGATCCGAGCTCGTTCTCTAGTCGCTTCATCGAGATCAAGTGTGCTCAAGAATTTCGATAACTCTAATCGATATGCATTTCTGCTCTTAAAATCTCCGAGTGAATTAACGACTAACTTAAATCCCCTAAGACCAAGGTTTGCAAAACCTTCCGTTGCGATCGAGATAACCTCAACATCTACCAGCGGATTATCGCTACCTATTGCTTCAATGCCCACTTGATAAAACTGGCGATAGCGTCCTGCTTGAGGACGTTCTGCGCGGAAGAAAGGGCCGTTGTAGAAAACTTTAACCGGAAGTTGCCCTCGATCCATTCCACTTTCGATAACTGCACGCATCACGCCAGCCGTTCCCTCAGGTCGCAAGGTGAGCGATCGATCTGCGCGATCGGTGAAGGTATACATCTCTTTGGAGACTACATCGGTAGATTCTCCAACTCCGCGAGTGAATACTTCGGTCTCTTCAAATATGGCAAGTTCCATCAATTGATAATTGGCAAGGCGAGCAGGAGCAAGTAGCGCATCACGGACGCGCTCAAATTGCGCAGATGCCGGAGGTAAATACTCTTTAACCCCTTTTGGCGCCTGATATTTCATCCCAATCGTCCCTCCATAGCAGCGCGCAGGAACGAGTTGTTTCGACGCTCCGCTCCGATGGTTGTTGTTCGGCCATGCCCTGGCAGAACTATGACCTCATCGGGCAAGGGGATAATTTTCGCACGCAAACTAGATTCCATGTCGCTCAACGAACCCAGAGGTAGGTCGGTTCGCCCTATGGAGCCAGCAAAGAGCACATCCCCCGAGACCAGATACTCACCATTAACCAGCGCTACAACTGAGCCTGGGGTATGGCCTGGCGCGTGGTGAATGGTCAGGCAGAGGCCCGCCAATTCAATCGATAACCCATCGGAAAGTTCCACCACCTCATCAGGTTCGGTGAAGGTGATCTCCCGGGGAATCATCGCTTGAGTACTTTTGGTCAACGCCCGCTCGGGATTGGCCAGCAACGCTCGATCATCGCTATGAATAAAGGCAGGAATTCTCTCGCTTTCGCATAAGGGGGCGATCGAGAACATGTGGTCAAGATGGCCATGAGTAATGAGGGCAGCAACCGGGCGAAGGCGCAGCTCCCGACATCGATCCAGTAACGCCTGATGTAGGTAGGGATCTCCAATGCCAGGATCTACGATGAGCCCTTCGCCGCTGCCAGCCTGGGAGAGAATCCAGCAATTGGTGGCAAATGCCTTGGCAATCACCCGATCGATGAGTACCCCATTGCCGGTAATTTCTGCCATTTGAGAGCGACCACCTCTTCCCACTACTCTAAAGCACCCTCACGGTTAGCCATCCCGGCAGACCAGAGGAAGAACTCGAATCGTACTTACTACAGCGAACCCGCAGGCGGGCCCCGCGCAAAGGAGCAAGAGATGTCAGATGGATTGGTTTCGGCAGCAAGCGCCCTCATCGGAGATCCCGCTCTCTTTGGCCGCGTAGGTGATGATGGAACGGTTTATGTATGGACTCGCCATGGCGAGAAACCGGTCGGCTCATATCCAGGAAAGAGCAAAGAAGAAGTCTTGGCCTACTTTGTACGAAAATTCGAGCAACTCGCCTCTGAGATTGCTCTGACCGCAGCGCGTGTACGTAGTGGTGCGATGGTCCCTAGCGATGCAGACCAAGCGGTAGCGCGTCTTCGTGAGCAAGTAGCAACAGTGAACGCGGTGGGAGATCTTGCCGCTCTTGCAATGGCGGTAGAACAGATTCCGCCGCTGATTGATGAGCAACGCGCCGCTTATGCGACTAAGAAGGCTCTTGCAGCGCAGGAACGTGCAGCGCAACGGGTGGCAACTCGCGAAGCGAAAGAGAAACTTGTCGCCGAAGCAGAGGAAGTTGCCGCGAAAGATAATTGGAAGATTTCCGGTGATCGTTTAAAGGAATTGCTCGACCAATGGAAATCATTGCCACGTATTGAGAAGGCTGCTGATGAAGAGCTATGGAAGCGTTTCTCTGCTGCCCGTAACGGCTTTGACCGTCGACGCCGAACCCATTTTGCAAAGCTTGCAAGCGCGAATGATGCCGTCGCCCAGGCCAAAGCGGCAATCGTTGCTGAGGCCGAAAAATTGGCGACCTCTCGCGATTGGGTGAATACCGCAAAACGTTACGCGGCGCTGATGAATGAATGGAAGAACTCGGGACGTGGTTCCAAGAAGAGCGATGATGCGCTCTGGGCACGGTTTCGAGCAGCTCAAGAACAATTCTTCAATGCGAAGAAAACAGACCTTGATAAACGCGACTCTTCCAACGCGACAAATCTTGCTGCTAAGCAAGCGCTCCTAGTGGAATTAGAAGCCCTGCTACCAATTACTAGCGCCAATTTTGCCGAACAGAAGCGGAAATTTCGCGATCTTCTGCAGAAATGGGAGCAAGTTGGCAATGTTCCTCGCGATCAACGCGATGCCCTTGATCTAAGACTTGGCGCGGTCGCTGGCGAAATTCGCATTTTCGAGGATGAAGAGAAACGCAAGAGCGATCCGAGCGCCAAGGCGCGCGCAAATGATGTGGTTCGCCAACTGAGCGAAGCGATTGCGAACTATGAAGCAACAGCGCTCAAGGCTGAAGCGGCCGGAGATACGAAAAAGGCTCTTGCTGCGAGGGAATCAGCAGCTGCGCGACGAGTATGGCTTGAAGAGGCCCAGCGCTCGCTCGCTACCTTCTCTTAATTAGTTGTTAGTTACTCGATAAACGTCATATACGCCAGCAACGGCTTTCACTGAACGCAAAACTGCATCGAGGTGACTTGCATCTGCCATTTCAAAAGTGAACTTCGAAAAAGCGGTTCGATCTTTTGCAGTCGAGACTGAAGCATGCAGAATATTCACCGCATTATCCGAGAGCGCTTTTGTAACATCAGAGAGCAAGCGTGCTCGATCCAATGCTTCCACTTGGATATTTACGAGGAAGACAGAATTTGCTCCCGGACTCCATCTGACTTCTACAAAACGATCTCCCTGATTTAATTGGAGATCGACAACATTGATGCAATCTTCGCGATGTACTGAAACTCCGCTTCCTTTTGTTATGAAGCCAGTTATGGCATCGCCAGGTACGGGTGTACAACAGCGGGCAAGTTTCACCAATAGATCCTCTGTTCCTACGACCTCTACACCGCTATCGCTTTTGCGCGTCCGCTGTTTAACGGGTTCGAGATTGGTATCTAAACTGGCAAACTCCTGTTCTTCGCTACCCAGCAAGTGCAATAACTTCTCCACGACTGATGCCGCACTGACATGGCCATCCCCTACTGCTGCGTAGAGCGCAGTGATGTCGGGATACTTCATCTCATGGGCAAGTTCTAAAAGTGAAGCACCTGCAAAGATTTTTTGCAGAGGTGCGCCCTGTTTCCGCAGTTGACGAGCAATCGATTCCTTGCCTGCATCGATTGCCTCCTCTTTTCGCTCTTTTGTGAACCATGCTTTGATCTTCGAGCGAGCTCTGGGGCTTTGTACAAAATTGAGCCAATCTCTACTTGGCCCAGCGCTCTCTCCCTTGTTTGTCACTACTTCGACAACATCTCCGTTGGCTAAGGGGGTACCAAGAGAGACAAGGCGACCATTTACTTTTGCACCAACGCAACGATTGCCAATTTCGGTATGGACCGCGTAGGCAAAATCAACAGGCGTTGAACCGGCAGGGAGAGCGATCACGCTCCCCTTGGGCGTGAATATGAAGACCTCTGGAGTCCCTAAATCAAACCGTAACGATTCAAGAAACTCCTCTGGATCTGCCGTCTCTTTCTGCCACTCGTGCAACTGTTTGAGCCATGCCATCTCCGGCTCATTTGTGCCTCGGTTCCCTGACTTATATTTCCAGTGCGCTGCGATACCAAATTCTGCTCGTCGATGCATTTCATGGGTCCGAATTTGAATCTCAATAGCACGTCCATCCGGTCCAATCACTGTTGTATGTAATGATTGATAGAGATTAAATTTTGGCATTGCTATGTAATCTTTGAAGCGCCCTGGGACCGGGCTCCAATGGGCATGTATTGCACCCAAAACCCCATAGCAATCTTTTACATCATTAACCAACACGCGAACTCCGGTGAGATCGTAGATTTCGTTGAATTCGCGTCCACGCACCACCATCTTTTGATAGATCGAGAAGTAATGCTTGTATCGACCAGTAACAACTGCTTCAAACTCACCTGATAGCTGCCCACGAATTTCCGCAATCACCTTGTCGGTATGCTCTTTCCGCTCGCTCTGCCTCTGAGCTACCAAGCGTGTGATTTCCTCGTACTTCTTCGGCTCTAGCGCTGCAAAGGCGAGATCCTCTAGCTCCCACTTGATAGCGTTCATTCCAAGACGGTGGGCTAGCGGAGCATAAATATCTAAAGTTTCTCGTGCTTTGCGGGAGATGGTCTCTGCTTCGAGATATTTCCACGTTCGTGCGTTATGTAGTCGATCAGCTAATTTGATTACCAAGACCCGTATGTCACGAGACATCGCAATGACCATTTTGCGCACAGTCTCTGCCTCTGCATCTGGACCATAGACCACTCGATCCAATTTCGTCACGCCATCGACGAGATCTGCTATTTCAGTACCAAAGTCTTTTCGCAATTGGGTGAGGGAATATGGGGTATCTTCCACAGTGTCGTGTAAGAGAGCAGCGATGATTGTTTGGGTATTCATGCCAAGCTCGCTCAAGATCTCTGCTACTGCTACTGGGTGGGTGATGTAAGGCTCCCCAGATTTGCGTGATTGACCCTGGTGTGCACGCTCTGCGATTTCATACGCGCGCACGATTTTCTCGCGATCGCTACCTTGTGATTCCAGCGATGCGAGTAATGGGGCAAGCAGTGTTGCGGTCGCCATGGTTACAAGGGTACGCCGATGGAGTGGTTACCGCTTTTTCTTCGCTTTAGCGCCTTTGCTCGCTTTACTCTTCTGTCGCTTTGGTTGGTTACGTGGACCTCGGACTGCCTCGCCAGCCACGCTAACTTCAGCTTCAACAACCTGTCCTGAGGCGACTTTGTTGCTCCGATTTTGAACCCGTTTTGCCAAGGCTTGCATTGCCGGTTCACGTTCGCGCATTGCTGCCAAGAAGGGCGTTGCTACGCAGATTGACGAATATGTACCAACAGCCAAACCGATAAGGAGCGCTAGGGAGAGATCCTTAAGCGTTCCAGCGCCAAGAACTCCCGCTCCGACAAACAAGATGGCGCCAACCGGAAGAAGGGCCACGATCGAAGTATTGATGGAACGAACCAAAGTTTGGTTAACCGCAAGGTTTGCTGCTTCGGAATAGGTCGAGCGCGATCCGCCGGCTATTCCACGAGTGTTCTCTCGAACCTTGTCGAAGACCACAACTGTGTCATAAAGCGAGTATCCAAGAATGGTGAGGAATCCAATTACAGTCGCGGGAGTAACCTCGAAACCAACCAGCGCATAAATTCCAATAGTGATGAAGACATCATGGAGGAGCGCAATAATTGCAGCGATTGCCATTTTAGGTTCGAATGCAATAGATAAGAAGATAATGATCACGATGAGGAAGACCACTAATGCAGTTGCTGCCTTTCGCGTGATTTCTTGCCCCCACGAAGGACCAATCAATCTCGTATCGATATCAGCCCTGTTAACTCCAAAAGTTTTTACTAGGACATCCAGCACCTTGCTGGACTGAGCAGAGGTGAGTTCGCCAGTTTGAATTCTGACCTTTGTATCTCCCACTGTCTGGATTATGGGATCGCCTGGCACATCTGCCGCACCCATTGCAGAGCGGACTTCTGGGACAGTTAAGCCAGACTTGTTCAGTACAAATTCAGAACCACCTTTGAATTCGATTCCCAATTCAAGTCCGCGAACGCCCAAAACGAGTATGGATGCAATCATCAAAATCGCAGAGAGCGCATACCAACGACGACGGTTCTCTACGAAGTTAAAGGATTTCTCGCCGCGATAGAGGCGGTCTCCAAAAGACAATTTGGTCGTCATGATTGCCTTCCTGCCATAGTTCCACGAACTACTTTGTGAGAGTCAAGTCCTGAAAGCTTGTGCCCTGAAGCAAAGAAATTCACATTCGCCAACAGAGTGATAATTGGTTTGGTGAAGAGGAATATCACTATGAGGTCGATCAATGTGGTTAAGCCCAACATGAAAGCAAAGCCTCGAACGCCACCTATAGCAAAAGTGAAGAGGAGGGCTGCCGCAATCAAGGAGACTAAATCCGAAATAATGATTGTTCGTCTTGCTCGTATCCATGCACTCTCAACAGCCGAGCGAAGCGAACGTCCCTCTCGAATCTCATCACGAAGACGCTCAAAATAGATGATGAAAGAGTCGGCTGTGATACCCACAGCAACAATTGCTCCAGCAATACCCGCCAATGTGAGTGTGAAGCCGAGATTCTTACCGAGAATTACAGCGGACATCCACAACATAAGCGCTGCCAAACCAAGTGAGCCTAGAGTCACCATTCCAAGAGCCCGGTAGTAGAAGAGTGAATACAGAACAACCAGGAGCAATCCAAGGGCCCCCGCCAAAATGCCTGCTCTTAGTTGATCGCTACCTAGAGTTGGAGAAATTTGTTGCACCTCGCCACGATCGAAAGCAAGGGGCAAAGAACCATACTTGAGGACATTTGCTAGATCGCTAGCCTCTTGTTGGGTGAAGTTTCCTGTGATTTGCGCTTGACCACCGAGAATCGCATCGATGATTCGTGGCGCTGATACAACAAGGCCATCGAGCACGATTGCTACCTGGTTTTGTGGTGCGGTTAACGAGACAACTCTCTGAGTAACCTCACCAAACTTCTTAGTTCCCTCTCGATTGAAATCAAGGGAAACAAACCAACCACCGGTTCCCTGTTGATCGATTGCGGAGGTCGCTCCCCGAACTTGACGGCCAAGAACTTCTGCTGGCCCAAGTACATACCGAGCAGTTCCATCACGATCACAGGTCACCAATGGTTGATCAGGATTATCGCCACCGCCAACGAGGTTCTTTTCATCTGTGCAATCCAACGTGGCAAACTTCTGGGAAAGTTCATCGCTTACTTGGGAAGCGGCTGGATCTGCAGAGCCTTCAGGAGCAGTAGTGGTGTTAGGAGTAACAATTGGCTCTGGTGTAGCTGCAGGAGCAGGATCTGAATGTCGAATAGCGCTCTTTGTTAATTTGCTACCGGATGGCGCAGGAGTTGCTGCTGCGCCACCCGAAGGCGAGGCTGCTGGTGAGGTGGAGGGTGCTGGAGCCGGTGGCGCTTCAACTGCGCTTCCTACTGCAAGTACTTGCCGGAAACGTAACTCGGCAGTCTGTCCAACAAGGTCAACTACTCGTTCACCAGTTTCGCCAGGAACGGAAATCACAATCTGACGGTTGATGCCACTGCCTTGCGCGACAACTTCACTCTCGGCTACACCGAGTGAGTTCACGCGCTGGCGAATAATTTCGACCGCTTGATCAATGGCCGCAGCGGTAACGGCGCCAGAGGTGCCATCGATTCGAGGCTGGAGAACCACGCTTGTTCCACCCTGGAGATCCAGGCCATAACGAATCTTGCTCTCCCCTTGGAGGAAGATGACCGAAGCACCTGCAATCAGAATGACCAGAAGGGCGACAATGGCGCGACCTGGCCGTGAGGTGGAGGTAGACACAAGGGGGGAGTCTAGGGGCCTTTTCTAGCCTGGTCTAATCACCAAAGGTCAGAGGAATCTCCACAGTTGACGGTGGAACCAACCCTAGATGCTTCCATGCGCTCGCCGTTGCCATTCTCCCCCGGGGGGTCCTGGCCAAGAAACCAGAGCGGAGGAGAAAGGGCTCACAAACGCTCTCTATCGTCTCGCTCTCCTCCCCGACCGACATCGCCATGGTCGTTAATCCCACAGGTCCTCCGTTAAATCGCTCGATAATCGCGCGCAAGAGAGAGCGATCAAGTCGATCTAATCCACGCTCGTCGATTTCATAGAGCTCAAGCGCCGATCGCACGTCATCACAGCTGAGCGCTCCGCCGGAGCCATGTACATCTCCATAGTCACGCACTCGTCGCAAGAGGCGGTTGGCTATCCGAGGTGTGCCACGCGAACGAGAAGCAATCTCGCTGAGTGCTGCGCTTTGCATTTCAATCCCCAGCAATTGTGCGCTTCGGGAGAGAACCTCCTCTAACTCTGACTCTTCATAAAAATCGAGTTGTGCAGTGAAACCAAAGCGATCACGTAATGGGCTCGGCAATAACCCGGCTCGAGTCGTTGCTCCTATCAAAGTAAATCTCGGCAACTCGAGCGGTATCGCGGTAGCACCTGGCCCTTTACCTACGATGATATCGACTCGAAAATCCTCCATCGCCAAGTACAACATCTCTTCAGCAGGGCGCGACATTCGATGGATCTCATCGATGAAAAGAATCTCCCCCTCTGTCATTGAAGAGAGAATTGCTGCAACATCACCTGCGCGTTGCAGAGTTGGACCGCTCGTTAGCCTGATACCAGCGCCAATTTCCTGTGCAACGATATGCGCCAACGTAGTTTTACCTAATCCTGGTGGTCCTGCGAGAAGTATGTGGTCGGTTATGTGCCCGCGCTTCTTCGATGCGGATACAACAAGATTAAGTTGATCTTTTATTCGTTGCTGACCGATGAATTCTGCAAGCCTTTTCGGGCGTAACGCTCCCTCTGCGCCTTCTTCACCTTCGGAGTGTGGTGAAAGGATCATCTCGTCAGCCACGAGGACTACCACTATGAAGAGCTGCTAAGGCAATCTTCAGTTGCTCTTCCATTGAATGCGCTCGGGAATTCTTCACGATATCCAGTGCATGTTCGATCTCGCGCGAGTTAAAGCCCAACCCAGAGAGCGCCTGGGCGAGTGATAATCCATCAGCGCTCACCTGCGTTTTATCCTTCACTGTGCTGTTACCGAAATGAGCGACCTTCTCTTTTAATTCTAAGATGATGCGTTGCGCACCCTTTTTTCCTAACCCTGATACCTGCTCCAGCGATTTACTCTCTCCTGCTGTAATTGCACGAACAATCTCCGCAATAGTCAGTGTGCTCAAAATTGCATGGGAAACCTTTGGTCCAATACCGGAAACAGTTTGAAGGAGTTGAAAGAGATCCCGCTCTGCCGAACTCTGGTAACCAAAGAGAGTGAATCCATCCTCACGGACAATCAAGGAGGTGTGGAGGAAAATCTCGTTACCTAGCTCTTTGGATAAACGGACGCTTGGGGTTGTGTTGATCGAGAACCCCACGCCGCTGACATCAATTACAAGGCCGGTATCGGTGGAGGAGAGAACCTTTCCTCTCAGCGTTGCAATCACTTCTTCGCCAGTTTCTCTAGTTTTATTTTCGAAGCGATTGGGCTCTGATATATATGACAGATCGCCAGTGCTAATGCATCAGCAGCATCAGCTGGCTCGGGAATTGCTTTCAACCCAAGAAGTCGGCGGACCATCTCGCCTACTTGAGCTTTGTCAGCCCGACCCGAACCGGTGACTGCCGCTTTCACTTCGCTAGGAGTGTGCAAGGTGACGGGAATGTTCCGCGATGCAGCGAGAGTCAGAGCCAACCCGGCCGCTTGTGCAGTCTCCATCGCAGATCGACGGTTAGCTTGAGCAAAGACTCGCTCTACTGAAATTTCATCGGGCGCATGCCTATCGATCCACTCAGTCAATCCAATATTTACCTGATGAAGGCGTTCTGCCAATGGCGTGGTTGCGGGGGTACGGATGACTCCCACCTCGATGAGTGCGAGTGGTCTGCCAGGAAGGCCCGAGAGAACGCCCACGCCGCAGCGGGTAAGACCTGGGTCAATTCCCAACACCTTCATTGCTACAGAGTAGCCATCACTTCGTCAGAAATGTCGAAGTTTGCGTAGACATTCTGTACGTCGTCGCAATCTTCAATCGCTTCTATCAGCTTGAAGACTTTAGCTGCTCCCTCATTATCAAGCGGGACCGAAACCGTGGGCAGGAATGGCGTATCAGCAGAGTCATATTCAATTCCCGAGCTATCGAGGGCTTTGCGCACCGAAGTCATCTCCGAAGGAACAGAAACAATCTCAAAATTCTCGCCCAGGTCATTGATCTCTTCTGCCCCAGCATCAATTACGACATTCATCAAAGACTCTTCTGTGACATTCAAATTTTTCTTTACGATTATCACGCCTCTTCGCGCGAATAGATAGGAGACCGAACCAGGATCTGCCATCGTTCCACCATTCCGGGTGACGGCAAGCCTTACTTCGCCAGCAGCGCGATTGCGATTATCAGAGAGGCATTCGATGAGAAGTGCGACGCCATTAGGTCCATAGCCTTCATACATAATCGTTTCCCAATTCGCACCGCCCGACTCCAATCCGGCGCCACGTTTGACCGCACGATCGATGTTATCGGAGGGGACAGAACTCTTCCGCGCTTTTGCTAACGCATCGAAGAGGGTGGGATTGCCCGCAGGATCAGGTCCTCCCGTTCGGGCAGCAACTTCGATTGCTTTGATTAATTTGGCAAAGGTCTTTGCTCGGCGGGAATCGAGAATTGCCTTCTTATGTTTGGTCGTTGCCCATTTGGAGTGACCTGACATCGTGGTTACCTACTTTGCTTACCTATTAACGGACCGGACTTTAGTCTAACTCGAGTCTAACTCGAGTCTAACTCGCGACTTCGCGAATGAAATACTCATGTACTTCATAGCGCTGGCCCTCAAGGATTTCTGGATGGAATGAGGCAGCCAATTGCCTATCTTGGCGAGCCAGAACTACATGAGACTCTCGGTGGGATTCATTACCGCTTTCTACCGAGGCAAGAGCCTGCACATTCGAACCTTGTTTTTCGATCCACGGAGCTCTGATAAACACTGCGGTGAGAGATCCAGCGCCGATATTTGAGAGGTCAAGGGATTTCTCGAATGAATCTACCTGTCGACCAAATGCATTCCTTCGCACCGTGATGTCCATAGTTCCAATGGTTTCTTGGCCGTGACTGCCATCAATCACATCCTTAGCTAGCAAAATCATTCCCGCACATGTTCCAAAAACTGGTAAACCCTCTGAAATTGATTTCTTCAAAGGATCTAGTAGTTCAAAGATTCGCAGGAGTTTTCCGATTGTGGTTGATTCGCCACCGGGGATAATTAGCGCATCGATGCTTGCCAAATCCTCTTGTCTCTTTACTGAAACAGAGACCGCCCCAGATTGTTGAATCGCTCGAGAGTGCTCGCGCACATCACCTTGAAGCGCGAGTACTCCAACCCTCTTTTTCACCAACCGCGTTCTGCGAGACGATGTGGTACGGGGATGTCAGAGACGTTGATTCCCACCATCGCATCGCCTAGTCCGCGTGAAACTTGCGCAACCACCTTCGGATCATCAAAAAAAGTAGTGGCTTTCACGCATGCGGAGGCGCGCTCTGCAGGATTACCTGACTTGAAAATTCCTGAACCGATAAAGACGCCATCTGCACCCAGTTGCATCATCATCGATGCATCTGCTGGTGTTGCGATACCCCCTGCGGTGAAAAGTACGACTGGAAGTTTCCCGGTTTCAGCTACCTCTTTTACGAGCGCGTAAGGGGCTTGCAACTCTTTCGCCGCAACATAGAGTTCATCCTCCCGCATTGAGGTCAACCGTCGAATCTCACCCGTGATCTTTCGGATATGGGTTGTCGCGTTCGAAACATCGCCTGTGCCTGCTTCGCCCTTGGAACGGATCATCGCAGCGCCCTCGTTAATACGACGGAGCGCTTCGCCAAGATTTGTTGCGCCACAGACAAATGGCACGGTGAAGTTCCACTTGTCGATGTGATTCTCATAGTCGGCGGGCGTGAGAACTTCTGACTCATCAATGTAATCGACGCCAAGTACTTGAAGAATCTGCGCCTCGGCAAAATGCCCGATGCGCGCCTTAGCCATAACAGGTATCGAGACCGCACGCTGAATCTCTTCAATCATCGAAGGATCAGACATTCTCGCTACGCCACCTTGAGCCCTGATATCAGCAGGTACGCGCTCGAGAGCCATCACTGCTACTGCTCCCGCATCTTCGGCAATCTTCGCCTGTTCGGCATTGACCACGTCCATAATGACGCCGCCTTTGAGCATCTCTGCCATGCCGCGCTTGACCCGCGAGGTGCCAGTTACTTCGCTCATCGCACTCCCCAACTTTTCTTTCTTCACAAAGGTAGGGTTGTAGTCTACTTCGAAGGAGTTGGCGAGGCGCTCCCAGAGAGTTCGGGCTCTACTGGATAGGTAATTTTCGGCTCTTGGGCGACTAAAGCGAACCAAATCTGGCCGCGAGCGAAGGTGATTTCCTCCCCTTGTTCAGTGGTAAAGGTGGTGCCATCTTGGGCGGTAGGCCGGTTCCATCTGCCGATAATCACTCGTCCATCGCGGAAGATAAAGGCCTTGCCCGCTCCTACCGTTGTCACCAAGGGTGTTCGTTCACCGAATTTATCTCCGTACTCTGAATCACTAATGCTCACTACCTGCGCGATGAATGTGCTGGCAACAATTGGCACCCCTCGCGCATCATCCTTGCCTGTTCCATCATGAGTGATTAACCATCCCGAGTACTCTTCGGACCACGAAATCTCGTATCTGGTTGCAGGCCATCGCATCTGAGCGGAGATTATCTCTCTGCCTTGCTCTGATTTTTTCGAAAAGTTCCAACCTCGATTGCTCGCAAGTGCCACATCGAGATTACGTTTATCTATTCTTGTGAGAAGTTCCCGGGTATTGAGGATCATGTTCCACGGGGCGCGCCGATCCTTATCACGAGAATAAACAGCAATTCCCTCGCGCTCTGCTCCAACATTAAAAAAATTTGCACTATTGATCAGCGGACGCAATTTGCTCTGTGCACCAGAAAAAGCAAATGCGACTTTTCCATATTGTTCAAGCAGTTCCATATCACTGATGCGCGCGCTTCGAATGGGGCCAATTTGCGCCGGGAGTCGAGAGCTATAAATCGCGGCCAAACGAGTTACTCCTCCCTCTACCTGCTCCACGTAAACAACATCGGCCTCTGTCAGCCCTATCTGCGGTCTTGCTTGTTTCGTATCATCGATTTTCACTGCGATTACGCGATTGTCATTCCCAATCCGACCGCTTAGTGAGTTATAGGTGAATGTAGGCGTCGGGGCGGGAGGTATCCAACTTTTCTTGGAGTCCCGCACGTTATCTATAACAGAACATGAAGTAAGCGTTAGAGCGAGCATCAAAGTCAGACCTAACTTTTCTCTCCGATTCATCTCACACCTGGATCTCTTCAAATGGATATTTGACCGGTAGCGGTGCACGCCCTGCGAGTCGGAATATTCGAACTATGGGGCGCTTGCGTTGCGCTTGAGTTCGAGAGACCGCCTCTAAATGGAGAGTGATTGCAATACGGAGTCGGTCTCGTGCCGAGTTTAACTCGCGAAATATTTCTCCATCAGAATCCAATGCTTTTTCCTCTAAGAGTGAGAGTAGGAGTTGGGATAGCTCTTCTTCTGCATCAGCTCGCTCGGATTGCTCTGCAACCACGGCGACATGCGCTGCAGCTAAAAGCAACATTGATGTTGCAGGATCTACGAGATTTGAGCGAGCAATTTCCAGAGCAAGCGCTGATCGCGTCTTTAAGGCTGCGTCAAGATTACCCCATGAAGTCTCTACTCGATGATGAAGTCGATCGAGTCGAGTTGCGGTAAAGGATAGATACCAAACCATCACCAGCATCACGATCAACAAGACAAATAAGAGCGCGCTCATGGATTTCTACCCACGCGATTGAATCGAAGTTCACTTCCCAAACGCACTTTCTCCCCCGTTGCGCTCACAAGTCGGTAGACATCAAAAATAGATTCGCCAACAACCGACCAATCGAAATCTCTCGCACGCTCGCGTCCGATCTCTTTCAGTAAGCTTCTTCGTTCGTTATCGTTAAGAACCTTTTCGATTATCTCGGCTAACCGCTGGGAATCCTCGTTAGGAAAGAGAACTCCAGCGCGGCCATCCTCCAAAACATCTCGAAATGCTGGAAGGTCACTTGCAATCACTGGCGCTCCCGCTGCGAGCGCTTCAGCAAGAATGATGCCAAAGCTCTCTCCTCCAGTGTTTGGGGCCACGTACAACGCGACCGACCGAAGAATCTCTCGTTTTCTAGCGTCAGTAACGCGACCCAAGAAGTGCGTTCGCTCTCGCAATCTCGCCGACATTCCTTCGAGGAAGCTACTTGAGTCACCAGGTCCTGCGACGACCAGGCAGAATTCAACTCCTTGTTCAACCAGTCGTTCACAGCTATCCAAGAGGATGGCGAGCCCCTTGCGTGGTTCATCAAATCGACCAACAAATCCAATCGCTCGATTACCAAACTCTTCAGTGATACCACCATTTGCAAAAGCATCCACATTGATTCCATTAGGGATCACTACAGCATCTGTTTCAAGATGTTCAGTCAAAGTTCCACGTGCAGTCTGACTAACTGCGATACGCGCGTGCAATTTCTCGATTGCCGGTTCCAGAATTGGACCTACCGCATAGATGGCTCGTTGCTTCGGCGCTGAAACGTGAAAGGTTCCTACAAGTGGTCCTTCGGCCGCCCAGCAGGCCAGGAGCGAGAGGGAGGGAATTGCAGGTTCATGGAGATGAAGAAGATCAAAATCTCCCTCTTGTATCCACTTACGCACCCTTCGATTAGCCACTGGTCCGAACGCTACCCGCGCAACGGCACCGTTGTAAGGAATCGAAACTGGACGCCCCGAACTCTGTACCCATGAAGGCAGATGATCATCATCCATGACTGGAGCTAAGACCGAGACTTCGTGACCCTTCTCCATGCAATAGAGAGCTAGATCTTGAATGTGTGCTTGCACCCCACCTGGCAAATCCCAACCATAAGGAGAGACCATTCCTATCCGCAATTTTCGGTTCTGTGGGGCCATCATCAGGCAATCCATATTTTCTGCAACATATGCCAGTCCTGCGGAGTGCGGGTGATGCCCTCTTCAAATAATCGTGCACTCTGCTGAATCAGATCTTTTATCTGCTCCTGTTCACCTACCGCATTCGAAGTCAATGGTTCCGAAAATTTAATGTGTATTCCTTTTTTCGTATACGTCACGTGAGCCACAATGAGGTAGGAGTTGCTTCGCAGTGCTAGTAATGCAGGGCCACTAGGCATTTTGGCCACGCCATCAAAGAAACGGACTTCGATGCCACTCTTTGAGAGATCTCGGTCTGCAACAAGTGCTACGACCTCCCCTTTAGCCAGATGAGCATGAAGGGCAGGAATTACATTCTCCGCAGCTGAATAGATTCGCATCCCAATTCGTTCGCGAAATTTGAGAAAGGCTTGGAAAACGCGCTCAGGTTTCAGTTTCTCTGCAACGCTAATAATTGGAATCCCAGTTGCCGAGAAATATGCTCCTGCGTGATCCCAATTTCCTGAATGTGGGAGGGATACCACCACCCCTCTCTTTTCCGCCACACACGCTCGAAACAATTCTTCACCTTCTGTGGAGACTGTTCGGGTGAGCCGGTCGTGGCTCCAAGAGGGTAAGCGAAATGCATCGCACCAATAGCGCAAGTAACTTCGCATTCCAATCGTTGAAAGTTGACGTAGCTCGCTCTCTGAGAGATGGGGTTGGACTCGGCGAAGATTCTCACGTAACCGTTGGTAGGACTTTCCCTCTTTTCGAGATGATCTATCTGCTATTAATTGAAAAAGTTGATATACAAATCGTTCAGGAAGTGTTCGAACAATTTTCCAACCGAATAAATAAGCGAAGCTACTCAAATGTTCAATCATCGTTGTCGCCACACTTGAATCACTCGAAAACCCACTGTAAGGAAAGATGTGATAGCGATGAGCCAGATTCCTGCGGCGAGGATGTAGCCAACCCCTAGACCAGCAAAGCCAGTTGAAACAAGAAGGATGATGGTCCGCTCTGGGCGTTCAGCAAAACCTCCTTCACAGGTGAAACCAGAAGCCTCTGCTCGAGCCTTCACATAAGAGACCAAGAAACCGCCAGTAAGGGCAAACCACGCCACGATCTGAAGTGAATCATCGATGGTGAAGAGGTAGTACGTGATGCTTCCGATAAGGGTCGCATCGACGACCCGATCGGAAGTGGAATCTAAGAAGGCTCCGAATTTCGAAGATGCACCACTTAATCTCGCCATAGTTCCATCGACCAGATCACTGAAGATGAATATCAACATTGCAATGGTTCCCACAAAGAGCTCTCCACGAGTAAAGAAAATAAGTGAGGTAGCACATGTGCCAATCGCTCCTACAAGAGTCACTTGATTGGGTGTGACCTTGCGCTTTGTCAGCGCGCGGGCAGTCGGCTCTACAACACGAGTGACCGGGGCGCGCAAGAAGGAGCTAATCATGATGGTTACATCGTAGGCTCTCTACGTGGGTTCGCCATTAAGCGGTACGCGTATTGCGGTTATTGGCCACCGCTCCGCAAATCTCGAAGGGGTGGCTGCCGCCATACCTGATGCTTTCGCCACCTCCATCGCCTTCGATGAGAACCTCTCCTATGAATTCGCCGAATTCGCAGCGGTGGTTCTTGCGATAAGTGCGCATGAGGGCGCCCCAAATACGTTAATAAAGGCATGGGAAGAGATTGCCGAGTTCCAAGTTCCTCGAATGATTCTGGTTACCAAGATTGATGAACCGGAGGCCGATTTCGATGAGGCGGTACTTATAGCCCGCCGAATGTTTGGCGAGGGGGTAACCCCGTATTTGGTACTCCACGATGACGAGGGCAAGCCATGCGCATTGATTGATCTTGAGAATTTGACTATTCGCGATTACTCATCGGGAACTTTAGTGATTAAGCCAAGCGATGAAGATCATCGGGCATTAGTCCAGGAATTTAGCGAGGAGTACCTTGAGGCGATTGCGGATCTGGATGGTTCACGATTTGCCACAGGTCTATTCGTTCCCATCATCCCTTTTTCACATACTTTGCATTTGGGTGAGGTGGAACTTTCCACTTATCTCAATGAAATTCTAGAGAGATAAAAAGCTTTAGAATTACTTCGGCCAGAGATTTACGAGAATTTCTCTCGTCTCGTCCAACATCTGCGAAAGCACTTTGGTTCCACCAATTACCGGCATGAAATTCGAATCTCCTTGCCAACGTGGAACAATATGTTGATGGAAGTGTTCCGGTATTCCCGCACCTGCAATTCTTCCCAAATTAATACCGATATTGAAGTTGACGTTCGAACTTATTCCCCGCAGCGCCCTGATTGCATCTTTAGTAAAAGATGAGATTTCATTTAATTCACCGGCATTGAGATCTAAGTACTCCCCGATGTGGCGATAGGTGCATATAAGAAGGTGGCCCGGGTTATAGGGATAGCGATTAAGAACAACGTAGGTAAATTCTCCTCGAGCAAGGATCAGAGATTCTTCATCTGATAGTGAAGGGATGTGACAGAACGGGCACTTCATTTCGCCGCCGGCCAGCAGCTCGTTGTACTCCTTGCGATAGGGCGACCAGATTCGCTCCCAGTGATCAGATATTCCACTCACGCTATACCTGTATTCGAGTGTCGATTGCGTTCTGAATCTCGGCTATCGCTTCTGCAATTGGGATGCCATTCTTCTGTTCGCCATTTCGATAGCGAATAGAAATCGCCTGGGCCTGTTGGTCAACTTCACCAGCGATGATCATAAATGGAATCTTCTCCATCTGTGCATTGCGAATCTTCTTCTGCATTCGATCGTCACTTGCGTCGACGTCAATGCGAATCCCAGAGCGACGCATGGTCGAAGCAATCTCATTCAAGTATGGCAAGAAAGCGTCCGCTACAGGAATTGCGCGGACTTGAATCGGAGCAAGCCATGGTGGAAATGCACCGGCATAGTGCTCAGTGAGAACTCCAAAGAATCTCTCAATGGAACCGAAAAGAGCGCGATGGATCATGACCGGTCGTGCGCGTGAACCGTCGGATGCAACATATTCGAGATCAAAGCGGGTAGGAAGTTGGAAATCGACCTGAATCGTCGACATTTGCCATGTGCGACCGATGGCATCCTTTGCTTGTACAGAAATCTTCGGCCCGTAGAACGCCGCTCCCCCCTCATCGAGAATCAATTCAAGATTCTGGCGCTGCGCCGCTTCGCGAAGTCGTTCGGTTGCCACCGCCCAATCATGATCCTCTCCCACATACTTTTCGTCGCTGCGAGTGGAGAGCTCGAGATAGAAGTCATTAAGTCCATAGTCACGAAGTAAGTTGAGAACAAAGGTCAGCAGATTGTCAAGTTCTTCGGGCATCTGTTCGGGCGTGCAATAAATGTGTGCATCGTCCTGTGTAAAACCACGAGCACGAGTTAATCCTTGGATCACTCCAGATTTTTCGTAACGATAGACAGTTCCAAATTCGAAGAGGCGTAATGGAAGTTCCCGATATGAGCGTCCACGCGATCTATAAATCAAATTATGGAAAGGGCAATTCATCGGCTTCATGTAATAGGAGGCGCCTGCCCTCTTGATGCTTCCATCGCTATTGCGCTCTTCATCAAGGGCCATCGGTGGATACATTCCTTCGGCATACCACTCAAGGTGTCCTGAAGTTTCAAATAGCGCTGATTTCGTCAGGTGAGGCGAATAGACGAATTGATAATCCTCTTCCTCGTGTCGCTTGCGCGAATAATCCTCCATTGCCCGGCGGATGATTCCACCTTTGGGGTGGAAGACTGCAAGACCGGAACCGATCTCCTCAGGGAAGGAGAAAAGATCAAGTTCAGAGCCCAATCGTCGATGATCACGTTTTTCAGCCTCTTCTAGGAAGTTGAGGTAGGAATCTAATTCTTCCTGGCTAGGCCAAGTTGTTCCGTAGATTCGTTGCAACATCGGATTCTTCTCTGAACCTCGCCAGTATGCCCCTGATGAGCGCATGAGTTTTACGGCAGGAATTAACTTTGTAGTGGGAATATGAGGCCCCCGACAAAGATCTTTCCAGGCAATCTCGCCATCTCGGTTGAGGTTGTCATAGATAGTCAATTCACCAGCGCCAACTTCGACGGCAGATTCATCATTCGCTTGAGATTTGATTCCGATGAGTTCACATTTAAATGGTTCGTGCGACAACTCTGACAGAGCCTCTTGTTCAGTTACTACGCGACGACGAAAACGTTGATTGCCCTTGATGATCTTATTCATCTCTTTTTCGAGCGAGAGCAAGTCCTCAGGTGTAAAAGGCTTAGCCGAATCGAAGTCGTAATAGAACCCATCTTTTATCGGTGGTCCTATTCCAAGGCGCGTGCCAGGAAATAGCGTCTGAACAGCTTGCGCTAAGACGTGTGCGCTGGAGTGGCGCAAGATTGCTAAACCATCGGGTGAGGAGATTGCTATCGTCTCGACAACATCACCATCTTTTAACTCGGTATTAAGATCGCGGAGTTCACCGTTGATTCGAAGGGCAATTACCTCGGGGCGGTCCTTGAAAAGTTCGCCGGTGTACTTCTCTATTGTCACCGTAGAGTGCGCGCCATTGAGCGTGATTGCAACAGGAGCCATAATTCGAAAGCCTATCGCGAGCAGCTCTTATCTAGGCGAAATTGCGGCGGATGGCTAGGAGCGCAAGAACAATGAGAATGAGTAGCGCGACTGCGAGGGAAATATAGAGTCGGCGCTTTCCTGGTGGTAAGGCTTTTTGGGCCGCTCGCAATGCAACCACCTTCGTCTTAATGAGCGCACGCTCAGCCCACGCAAATTCAGAGGCGAGGATTCCAAGTCCGGCGAAGATGATTAACCAACCAGGACCTGGAGTGATGAGAAAGACCGCACCGAGGGCTGTGATGGTCCCTCCAAGTACGGCGACGCCGATTCGCCACGCCAACTCCCCTGCTGGAGTGGTTTTCGCTTTCGCTCGGAATCGCTTGATCACGGGTTTAGATTACCGGCCAGAGACCTTTTATATAAAGTGGAGATTTCCTCCACCTTCCCTCCGGTCTTGTATTTGCGACCGTTTATCTCGCCGATGGGCTGAACGCTTCGCAAACTCGAGATTAACGCTATCGACTCACACCTCTGAATCTCCTCGAAAATCAATTCACGTTCAGTCAGGTGGCCCCATTCGATGAGTAATTCGCGAGTGATGCCAGGCAGTGGCCCTGCAGATAGCGGCGGGGTTACCCACTTCCCACCGATGAGCGCGATGATGTTTGCGGTGCTGCTCTCCATTACGGAATCTTCGGTGTTGAAAAGGAGCGAGTCATCTGCATTTCGATCTTGCGCGTATTTAAAGGCTAGGAGATATTCGCCGTAGGAGGTGGATTTCACCTTCTGTAGAGGTGACTTAGCATTGAAGGGATGTGGGTAGGTGACGATTCTCGCAGGTTCGCTCCACTCCTCATAGGGCTGGTGGGTGACAAGAAGCGCACCAGAACCTGAGATGGTGATGCGCATCCGCCCCAGGCTGATCTCAGAGGTGCTCTGCAAGAGAGCCGTTACCGCTACAGCGAGAGCGTCTCCTGTTGGAGCGCTAATTCCTAACACCGCTGCCCCGTTATGTATCCGTGCAATGTGTCGATCGAGGGCAACGGCTTTAGCGTTAATTGTGAGAATCGTTTCAAAGAGCCCTTCACCAAGAAGAAAGGAGCGATCAGAGAGGGGAATGAGGGAGGAGTTCTCCCGTTCATCGACTAAACGATCATTGAACCAGAGCATCGTTGCGAACTATCTCTTTCTCTAAAGGTGGGCCGGCGCTGAACTAACGGTGATTAACAATTGATAGTAAACGACTGGCCTTAAGTTCAGTCTCAGCCCACTCCAATTCTGCATCTGAGCCCCAGGTGATGCCAGCGCCGGTGCCAAATTTGAGGGTTCCAGATTGGAGCCAGAAGGTGCGAATGCCCACTGCTAGCTCGGCTCGCGCTCCGTGCACCCATCCAATCGCTCCGCAGTACGGTCCGCGCTCTCCATCCTCTAGTTCTTCTAGCTTCGCTATTAAATCGATGGCAGAGGATTTCGGTGCGCCACTGATGGAACCGGCAGGAAGAATGGCGGAGAAGATCTCACCCCAGGAGATATCACTTCGAAGCGTTCCTTGAATATCAGAGACTAGATGAGCTAGACCTGGATGTTCTTCTACGCCAAGTAGTCGAGGGACGTGAATTGAACCTGTTGTGCAAATCGAACCAAAGTCGTGGCGAACTAGATCAACAATCATCACATTTTCGGCGCGATCCTTCTCCAGAAATTCATCAGGGTTCTTCGCAGTTCCTTTAATCGGGCTTGAGGTAATCAACGAACCCTCTCGCTTGAGTAGTAATTCAGGAGATGCCGACGCTATGGAAATCTCGGGAAGTTCTAACGAAGTGAGATACGGAGCGGGATTGCCTCTGCGCAGGCGCGACATCACGCCGAGGAGGTTTGTGGATTCGGTAGATGTGGTGAGAGTGCGACAGAGATTTATTTGATAGACCTCTCCGCGCGCAATCGCGCTTCGCACCTGCGCTACTGCCTCAACATATTCCTCGCGAGAGAGCGAGCTCTGCCAGGATGAGGTGGGGTGTTGCCACGGTTGGGTATCGGCAAATCCAAAAAATGAACCTTCGGAATTACGTTCCACATCTGCAAAACGTGCGAAGGTCATCTTCCCTTCGTACGTGATGAGAACGGCCCAAAAATTTCCATCACCGATAGATGCGGGATCATCGGAAATTTCCACCAAATCACGGGCCCACAGCCCATTTCGATAGAAGCCGAACTCCATACTCCCCACCGTAGCCCACGCCCCCTCAATCGAGACGGGTTCGCCCTACCCCCTGCCCCTGCGGTAGATTTCCCCCTGCATAAATGCGGATGTAGCGCAGTTGGTAGCGCATCACCTTGCCAAGGTGAATGTCGCGGGTTCGAGTCCCGTCATCCGCTCGAAAGTGGTTTACCAACAGGTGAACTCCTTTGGTGGGATGGCCGAGAGGCGAGGCTCAGGACTGCAAATCCTGCTACACGGGTTCAAATCCCGTTCCCACCTCGATAAACAACTACACAACCCGGACGATTGGCGCAGCGGTAGCGCACTTCCTTGACATGGAAGGGGTCACTGGTTCGATCCCAGTATCGTCCACAGCACGGTTTGAGCATCACTTTACGATGAGTTTTACTTTATAGACCTTCGCACCAATTTTGATCGGAACAGTTGTGGTACCAGCTGTCGTTGGCTTCAGAGCAACTCCTGACGTGACACCTAAGCCCTTTGGTAATGGCGAAGTCTGAATGAGTCCAGCAGTATCCCCACCAACAAGCCACCGGCCTTTCACTGTTGATTTAAACACCAAGAGATCTCCGGGACTTGCGATGATGGTGGCGCCATTTTTGAGGGTGTAAATACGAGTCGAATTCCGTTTTGAATTCGGCATTGAATTATCTGCCGAATTAGAGCCCGATGTGTTGCTAGCTGACTTATTTGAGGGTGGCGGCGTTTCTGCCTCGGCCGGCTTCTTTAGTGTTATGGCAATCTTTGTTGAAGAGAAAGTAAAACCCAACCCCTTTATCTCAACTTTATCTGTGACGCTCTTATATTGCGTTGTAAATGTTGCGGCTTTCGGACTTCCCGCATTATCTGTGACTTCGACAATCGCCTCTTGCATAGTCTTTGGTTCTAAACCGAAAACCTTTCGGATGAGATCACCCCGAATACTCGCCTCGAACCATCCGTCAATGACATTCTTAAAAACATCGTAATGCGGTCCCGTAGACACGACGATTATCTTGTTGTTCTGCCTATCGAACTTCACTTCGTATGCGCAGCCACCGTTTGAATTCAAAAATATTCCACCCGGCGGGGTACCTTGCAGATTGGCATACTCCCCCACATAGGGATCGATGTTGATTGAATACTCCACCCGATAGTCGTTAGCAACGAGCTCGTTCTTTGTATCTTGCATGCAAGGATTCTTATCCCACGGACCATCGTGTCGATAGGAATGAACTTCTTGAACTGAGCCGGATGTAATCAACCTCTGCTTGCCATCTTTACCAGTTTCTATATCGATGCTGGGATTCTTCATCCACGCCCAAGCAAGACCTGCCCCTTTGGCAACTTTGTCGGCGATAAGAGTCATCCGCCACGTTGTCCCTGGTTTCAGTACTTGCCAACCACTCGTTCGCGAATCGAGTGGTTTTCGCGGGTCGACCCCATTCAAGGGTACAAACGAATTCTTGATGCGTGGAAAACCAGGTACCTCCTCTTTCGAATAGACAATAGCCGCAACATACTGACTACTACCGTCGATTGCTGCTCCGGGGAATTCATAACAAACATCGTATTCGCTGGTGTTACCGGTTCCGCAGACGAACTTTCCGGACGGGTCTTCTTCGCGCAGGGGCAGTGATGCACCTTGTTTGTACCAAGAATTCTTTAACTCAACACCCTTGATCCAAGTTTTATTTTTTTCATCAAAAAGTTCAATCGATTCAACACAATTATCGGTTTGATTAAGCGTTGAACATGCAAGCCAGTAGGGCGGATTATGCGGTTCAAATGTTCGACCGGGTATGACATCGCCTACTCCCGCAATGGAAGGTGATGCTCCTGCGAGAAAAAAGAGCGTGGTGAGAGTTAAGGCAATACCAATATTTTGCCTCGCAGTAACCTTCATACGAAAGGAGTCTAAACGAAAAATCTCCCTGCGCTAGACTCGAAAAGTGAAGATTGAAGATTTCAGTCATTTTCTAGATACGCGACGAACAACTCGCGAATTTTCCCGGACCCCCATTTCACCTGAGGTTCTCCATGAACTCATCGCCGATGGCCTCACCGCGCCAAGTTGGTCGAATACTCGGCCATTTAAAGTCTGTATCGCGACCGGTGATGTTAAAGATCGGATTAGTAGTGAATTTGGCGCTCGATGGAAAAAACTCTCGCAATTTCGCAATGGAAGTATCTTCACCAAACTACGACTACTTCTTTCGGGGGCTGGCTTACCAACTAGCCATAGATTGATGGCCCGACCCTATGTTGCAGAACTCAAACCACGCGCAGAGCGAGTGGGCAGAGAGTTGTATACCTGGATTGGAATTGAACGGGGCAATCGCAAGGCACGGGATGAGCAGTGGGGAAAAAATTACCAATTCTTTGGCGCACCGGTAGAGCTCTTCATTTATATCCATAGGAGTTTGCATATTTTTGCAGCGAATGATGCAGGTTTGATGTTGCAGAACCTCATCCTCTCTGCACATGCTCGTGGATTAGGTACCTGCCTTCAGGGTGCGGTAATCATCTGGGACGATGTCATAAGAAAAGAGTTCGAAGTACCAAAGGATTACAAGTTGCTCACTGGTTTAGCGATTGGCTATCCGAAAGATTCTCACGTCAATAAATTTGGTGCGCATCGTCTTTCTCCAGAGGAGATCATCATCGCGCCGCGCAAAAAAGACTAAACGCTTAACAACATTCGCGCGCGGTTGATAATTTCACCGCGATACTCCTCCACGAGCGAGATATGTCCATGACCTGGAACAAAATTCAACTGCGCAGTGGGGATATGTTTTGCTAGCCAGTTGCTATGCGCCTTGGGCACCATGAAATCATCATCGAGCCAACCGGAGTAACCCTTCACCAGCGAACGTCGAAATGAGCTCGCGTGATTCTCATCAACTTGCGAGAGTGATCGCGCCAACGCATCGAGGATGACGGGTCATATTGATTGCATGTGGTCCTCCCCCAGACCACCCAATCGAAATAAATTTCTCTACCCCCAGGAAATCAAGCAACCCCGATTGATCGTCCAAATCGTCAGCGACCGTTCTTCCCTTCCGCCGATCACTGAGTCCATAACCAGGTCTGCTCGCTGCAACTGCAAAAAGGTCTGAAATCTCATCAATCCATGGAGCCCAGAGCGTGCACTCCCCCTGGCGTGCCATGATGAAAGAGGATTGCATTGGTGTTTTTCGCGCCGTTGGTGATGTAATCAAACGCGCGCCCGTCGCGAAGAGTGTGAATCACTTTGTTAGCTTTGCAAAGACTGCATCAAAGAATTGCGCAAAGACCAGCGACTCATCAAGAGACATAATCCAGCAGTCACTACGCCCGCGCATCTTCTTTGAAAAATCATCTGCCATCAATTGATAGGGGTCGCAGGCATCGAATTTCTCTACACGTTTACCATGCTTGCCGTAAATCTCAAGGGTGCTGGGTTGATTATGAGAATTGAAAGCATCATTACCACCCATCACTACCGCACCATCACTTCCGAATACTTCAAAGTAGAGCGTGGAAGGAACGTTCATCGATGTGATGGCCTCTGCTTTAGCTCCTCCGATAGAGAATTCCACGCGGACCGTTTCATCACTTCCCACATGGTGCCACGCCACCTCTGCCTTGGTGATCTCGGTAGGTGCGAAGTTCATCAACCAGATGGGAGCTGCTACAGAATATGGCCCCAAGTCATACAAACCGCCTCCGCCAAGTTCCGGAAATGCGCGAATGTTGTCATCGGGTAATCCATCGTAAGTAAAACAAGTTTTAATCTGCTCAATTTTTCCGATCTCCCCTGAGCGAACTATTTCAGCAAGACGTTTGGTCCGCGGGTGCCATCTATTCCACGATGCTTCCATGAAAAGGCGACCTGTTTCTTTCGCCACTGCACGCGCTTCGCGCACCTCCTGGGCATTCATCGCAAGTGGTTTCTCGCATAAGACATCCTTACCTGCACGCATCGCTTTGATTGACCATGGAATGTGGAGTGAGTTGGGCAGAGAGATGTAGACCGCTTCCACATTGGGATCATCGATGAGTTCCTGATAATCGGTATAGAAGCGACCGCTAGGCGAGAGCGCTTTAGCGCGATCGCCATCTTTTCCGGCCACCGCGTAAATCTCACCCCACTGCGAGTTGCGCAGCGCTGGATATAGCGCCTTCTTTGCAATCATTCCGGCGCCGATGAAACCCCAGCGAACTGGGGCAATTTTCTCGCTCATGAATCTCCCCTAACCACCGCAAATGTCAGACCGCAAATGTCAGGATGAGAACATAGGCTTACCGCATCATGAGAGCAAGTACTTCCACCCCCGCCCAGCCGACACTTGACGAGATCCCATTGCCACTACGGTTGGGCACCTTCGTCGTAGTCGATCTCGAAACCACCGGCACCTCGCCCGCTTCAGGTGCGATGATTACCGAGATTGGGGCGGTCAAAATCCGCGGTGGTGAAGTTCTCGGTGAATTTCACACCCTCGTCAATCCTGGCTCGCCTATCCCGCCATTTATCACCGTGCTCACCGGAATCACCGATGCGATGGTCGCCCCCGCTCCACTCTTTGAAGAGGTTTTGCCAACATTCCTCGAGTTCTGTGGCGAAGCCAATGAGACAATCTTGATTGCCCACAACGCTCCCTTTGATATTGGTTTTCTCAAAGCGGCAGCCGATGCCCATTCCTATCGTTGGCCAAATTACCAAGTGCTCGACACGGTCAAGATTGCTCGGCGCACGCTCACCAAAGATGAAACTCCAAATATGAAGCTGGGAACTCTCGCACAATATTTTGGCCTTCAAGAGCCACCAACGCACCGCGCGCTCGATGATGCACGGGCAACGGTTGAAATCTTTCATCACTTACTTGAGCGCTTAGGAAATGTTGGCGTTGAAACCCTCGCCGATCTCCAAAACTTCTCTCACCCGTTAAGCCCTCAAGAGCGAGCAAAGAAATCGCTTGCCGAGAACCTTCCCAACTCAATCGGCCTCTACATTTTTCGCGATAGCGAGGATCGGCCTCTCTATATCGGAATCTCCAAAAATATTCGGAAGCGAGTGTTGACCTACTTCTCCCCATCCGAAACTCGCTCTCGAATGCGCGAGATGATTGCACTCACCTCCCGGATAGAGGCTCTGCCTACCCCCACTCTTATCGATGCTCAAGTTCGCGAGCTCCGTCTTATTCAGCTCCATGCCCCTCGGTATAACCGTCGCTCGCGTTTTCAGGAACGGACTCTCTGGCTCACCCTCACCGATGAAAGATTCCCTCGCTTGGTTGTCGCCAAAGGACATAGCGCTCTCACCCACCAGCAGAGCGCTATCGGCCCCTTCGGTGGAAATATCGATGCGACCCAAGCGCGCGAAGCGCTTCATAGCGCAACTGCTATTCGCCAATGCACACCGCGAATCACTCCCGCAACCATCAAGAAAGCAAGCGCGTGCATCCTTTATGACATTAAAAAGTGCTCCGCACCTTGCATTGGCGCCACTAGTGACGATGAATATTCGAAGGTCTCCGAGAAGGTCTCTAATCATCTCTCAGTGCAAGCTGGAGAGGTTGTTGCGCATCATTTCGAGAGAATTGCCACGCTCTCTCGTGAAGAGAGATTTGAAGAGGCAGCCGAATTACGTAATCAGATCACCGCATATCTTCGCGGATTTGCTCGAAGCGAGAGTCTGCGCGCTTTTTCAGCCCTTGAAGAGTTGATTGTTGCAAAATTCTCCGAAGGGAGCGAAGAAATTGAGATTGCTCGAATTCGAAGAGGACGGCTTGAAGCATCGCTTACCATTTCCACTGTCAATCAATTATCGAGCGGAATCAATCTCCTGCAATCACAGCAATTAGATTCCGTTGATCAGGAGTTGATCTTCCCGCACTCCACTCCTGAAGAGGTGGAGATGCTGATGCGCTGGGCCTCTGACGAATACGCCAGGCCCATCCACATCATCGGTAATTGGCACTTGCCAACGTATGGCGGCGCATTTCATAAAAACAAGGTCGAAAAATTAGCTAAACCAGATGTGAACGCTCACGCCAACGCTCTAGAAGAGTAACCGCTCTCCCACTATCTATCGCTACAGAGACTCTCTCGAGCGCGTTCATGAAAAGATCGTTAATCTCCACTTGTGAAACTTCTCCATCAAAGGCAATCAGCGCAGCAGCAGCATTAAGCAAGACAACATCGCGCATCGGCCCAGACTTTCCTTCGAGGATTTCCCGTAATAGCGCAGCATTCACTTCGCTACTTCCACCGCGCAAAGACTCAAGCGGATTGCGAGGAATCCCCCACCTCTGTGGATCGATTTCATGGAGAGTAGAGCGATTTTGGCTAATCAGAAAAATCTCAGTCGGTTCGGAGAGGCTTATCTCATCGAGACCATCTTTACCTCGAAAGACGAGAGCATCGACTCCACGTTCGCGCAACACCTCCGCAACAATCGGAAACATTTGAGCTTTCGCTACCCCAATTGCATATGCGCTCGGTCGTGCCGGATTAGATAACGGTCCAAGAATGTTGAAGATAGTGGGAAACCCAAGAGATTTACGGGCAGGGGCTGCATGACGCATCGCGCTATGAAACATCGGAGCAAAACAGAATCCAATACCTACCTCAGCAACCAGTCGTGCAACCTGCTCCCCATTGAGATCAATCTTCACACCAAGTGCTTCAAGAACATCGGCCGCTCCTGATTGTGAGGTTGCGGCCCGATTGCCATGTTTAACCACTCGCGCGCCAGCAGCTGCTGCCACAATTGCAGAGGCAGTAGAGATGTTAATGGTGTGAAATCCATCGCCACCTGTTCCGACAGTGTCCACTGCACGACCATTGACGGTAATTGGTGCGGCATGTGCATACATCGCATCAATGAAGCCAGAGACTTCGATTGGGGTGCCACCCTTTTCTGTGTGGAGCGTTAGGAACTCGGCAATCTCCTCAACGCTCCGTTGCCCGGAGAGAATCTCTTCCATAATTGCTCTGCTCGCATCGAAGGTGAGTTCACTTTTCATTCGAAGTGCGCTTAGAGCAATCTCCCACGAAGCGCTATTCATTCTGCGAATCTCTTTCTAGTGATGCGGCGCTGCAGTCGCGACTGCAGTTGTTTTGCGCAATAGCGCAGCAACTTCTCCCGCTAACGCGCGGGGATCGATTGGATGGAGCGCAATTGCATCAAGGCGCGCCCAGGTAGCTAACCAGCGATCGGCTTCGCGGGCGATGATGCCGACAATCGGCGGGGCGTTGTACACCTCATCCTTAATCTCCCGTGCCAGGCCCAGGCCGCCAACTGGAGAAGCCTCGCCATCGACAATCAGCAGATCGGCTCGCCCTTTATCATCGAAATAATCCTTGAGTGCAGGCGCAGTTGCGAACTCTTTAATGGTGAATGCGCCCAAATCTGCCGCTGGAGCGGGAGAGATGGCGCGAACCACCGAGGCTCTGACCAGTGAATTGTCAGAGTAAATCAAGACTGTAAGCGAACCCATTTCGGCCATGGCGCTATCCTAACCGGCCTGCCTTGCCCTGTTGGCAAGGCTGCCGAGCAAGGCACCTCACGCCCTGCTCGCGTGATGAGATTCACTCCAATTTGCCCCCCGTGCTCGCCCATAAAAACTCCATATCAGAGCGGAAAATCGGGAATAATCGCACTCATGGCGACCGCGACCCACCATCAAGATTCCTTCCATGCCAGCTCCACTCGGCCGAACTTGGTTGCAGTGGGAACAATCGTCTGGCTCTCCAGTGAATTGATGTTCTTCGCCGCGCTCTTCGCGATGTACTTCACTACGCGCTCGGTGCAGGGGCCTGAAATTTGGGCCGAGTACACCGAACGGCTAGCGATTCCGTTCTCCGCTCTCAACACCACAGTTCTGGTTTTAAGTTCAGTGACATGTCAATTTGGTGTCTTCGCCGCCGAGCGCTACCAACCGCGTCGCACCGGAAGCTTGATGAAAATCTCGGGTTGGGGTATGCGCGAATGGTTTGCCCTCACCTTCCTTATGGGAGCCTTCTTTATCGCGGGACAAATTTACGAGTACGCACATTTGGTGATGGAGGACATCACCTTGAGTGGAAATCCCTACGGATCAGTCTTCTATATCACCACTGGTTTCCATGGACTCCACGTCACCGGTGGACTCCTCGCCTTTCTCATCGTGCTCATCCGTACCAGTTATTCCCGAAAATTTGGCCATAAGCAGGCAACCACAGCGATCGTGGTCTCGTACTACTGGCACTTCGTTGACGTTGTATGGATTGCGCTCTTTGCGTCAATCTATCTAGTGAAATAAGGGAGCTCTAGTGTCTTTCTTCAAGTGGCTTTCAGGTAAACGTCGCCATCGAGCAATGGCTCCTGCGCTATTAGTGATTGGCCTTTTCCTCATCGGCGCCATCTATTCCATAGCCGCCACCCCGAACAACGCCACTGCAAGTAATGCGAAATCAACTCTGATCGAAGAGGGAAAGAGCATCTTCATGCGTGGCTGCTCCTCATGTCATGGCCTTAATGCTGAGGGCAGCGGAATCGCACCTTCATTGATTGGGGTTGGGGCAGCATCGGTAGATTTCCAAGTCGCAACTGGTCGAATGCCGATGGCCGATATGAGCCAGCAAGCAATGCGTAAAAAACCGGTCTACTCCCCTGAGGAAATTGCTGCGCTCGCGGCATATGTCGCCTCATTAGCTCCAGGACCTGCAATTCCCACCGCGGAGCAATTGGATTACGAACGGGATGGAAATGTCGCTGAAGGCGGAGAACTTTTCCGCACCAACTGCGCGATGTGTCATAACGCTGCTGCACAAGGTGGCGCGCTCACTGCTGGCAAATATGCACCGACGCTCATGGGTGTTGAGCCCGTTCATATCTACGAAGCGATGATTACAGGTCCGCAAGCGATGCCAGTCTTTGGTGACCAAGCGCTCACCCCAGAGGAGAAACTCTCGATCATCAAATGGGTCAAGTCGGTGGAGAGCGAAGGAAGTTATGGTGGAGCTGCACTCGGCAAAGTTGGCCCAGTAACAGAAGGGCTTCTTGGTTGGGTTTTAGGTCTTGGCTCGTTAATTGGTATCGCTGTCTGGCTAGCCACTAAGGCTCGCTAGGAAATTTGGCCACGAGAGGAATGGGTTAAGAGAAATGTCGAAAGAGATTGCCCCACTACAAGACCCAGGTCTACCTCACCATGTACATCGCAAGGCTGATACCGATCCAGTTGCAGAGAAACGTGCTGAACGACAAGTTTCAATTCTCTTCCTCCTCTCATCAGCCGGAACGCTCCTCTTCATCTACTCATTTATCTGGATTCCTATCGATGTATTCGTATTCCTGCCCATCCTTGGCAACACCAATGCTCATCAACTAGGGATTGGCGCTGGCCTTGGTTTTGCGCTCTTCTTTATCGGAGCGGGCGCTGTCCATTGGGCTAAGACACTTATGCCAGATGAAGAAGTAGTCGCCCAACGACATGAAATGCGCTCCAGCGATGAAGATCGCGCATCATTTGTAGAGACAGTAAAAGGCGAAGCTGCAAAAGTTCAGCTGGGGCGACGATCGCTCATCAAGCGAAGCCTGGGGCTCTCACTTGGTCTCGTAGGGCTCTCTCCTCTTATCTTGCTTCGTGACCTTGGCCCACTTCCGGAACAGTCGCTCTTGAAAACCACATGGGATAAGGGTGTGCGTATCGTCACCGATCCAGGCAATCGTCCATTACGTCCTGAGGATCTAGAGGTCGGTGCAATTGTGCACGTTCTTCCTGAAATCAAAGACCCCGAGCACCGCAAACTTAAGGATATTGCGAAAGATGCATCGATTCTCATTCGGGTACGTCCATCGGAACTTAAACTCTCTGAAGAGCGGATGTCTTGGACGCACGAAGGAATCATCGCCTTCTCGAAAATCTGTTCTCACATGGGATGTCCAGTTGCGCTCTACGAACAGACCACCAAACACCTCCTCTGCCCATGCCACCAATCAACATTCGATGTTCCTACCGGTGCAAAAGTTATCTTTGGCCCCGCTGCGCGACCTCTGCCACAATTGGCAATCACAGTCGATAGCGAGGGTTACCTTGTTGCCGCTGCACCATTTAACGAACCGGTTGGACCTAGCTTCTGGGAGCGAAACTCATGAAATCACGACGCGAGAAAGTCGCTGGTGGCGTAGCTAACTTCATCGATGAGCGCACGGGTGCAGCTAAATGGGTCAAGAAGAATCTTCAAAAAGTATTTCCTGATCACTGGTCATTTATGCTTGGGGAGATTGCGCTCTATTCCTTCATTATCTTGCTGCTCTCTGGAACATTCTTAACATTCTGGTTCGTGCCCTCACAAGAAGAGATTGTCTACGAGGGCTCATACCAAGCCCTTGAAGGCGTCAAGATGTCCGAGGCTTACGCCTCTACCTTGGATATCACCTTTGATGTTCGTGGTGGTCTGCTCATGCGCCAAGTTCATCACTGGGCCGCTCTACTCTTCTTAGCCGCGATGGTGGCTCACCTCCTTCGAGTCTTCTTTACCGGCGCATTCCGCAAGCCGCGTGAGCTCAATTGGATTCTCGGCGTTGCCCTTCTGACTCTCGGAATTGTTGAAGGATTCCTTGGCTACTCACTTCCCGATGATTTGCTCTCAGGAACTGGAGTTCGTATCGCGCAGGCAATCATCCAAGCGATTCCGGTATTGGGAACCTATTTGGCATTCTTCGCCTTCGGTGGCGAATTCCCGGGGACTGTTTTCATTCCTCGCATCTACACCGTCCACGTCCTTCTCATTCCGGGAATCATCCTGGCGCTCATCACAGTCCACTTAATGCTCGTCTGGTACCAAAAGCACACCCAATATCCAGGTGCCGGGCGAACAGAAAAGAATGTTGTCGGCTACCCACTCCTTCCGGTCTATATGGCGAAGGCCGGTGGCTTCTTTTTCATCGTCTTTGGCGTGACTGTGCTTCTCGGCGCATTTGCTCAGATCAACCCCATCTGGATCTTTGGTCCCTACACGCCAACGCAAATTTCTGCAGGCTCGCAACCGGATTGGTATATGGGCTGGCTCGATGGGTTGGTGCGAATGTCACCTCCTCTTGAGACGCACGCTTTTGGTTACACCATCTCCTGGAATATCTTGCTTCCCGGATTGATTCTGCCGGGAATTATCTTTACTGGAATGGCGCTCTATCCATTTATTGAAGCGTGGGCCACCGGAGATAAGCGCGAGCATCATCTCTTGGATCGCCCTCGGAACGCTCCAACCCGTACCGCTCTCGGTGCAATGTCACTGACCTTCATGGTGGTGGCGCTCATCAATGGCGGTAACGATCTCATCGCCACGCATTTCAACTTGAGCATCAATCAGATTATGTGGGCTACTCGAATCAGCATCATCATTCTTCCGCCTCTCGCCTACATCATCACTAAACGAGTCTGTCTATCGCTTCAACGATATGACCGCGAACTTGTCCTTCATGGTCGTGAAACTGGTCGCCTCGTGATGTTGCCTCATGGTGAATACATCGAAGTTCATGAGCCAATCTCCCCTGAGAAGGCCTATATGTTGACCCAACATGAACAACCCCTTCCGCTCCAGGCCCCCGAGGCAGATGAGAATGGGGTTGCCCCTCGCGGTGGCTTGAAGAACAAAGTTCGATCTCGTCTAAGCAAGGCGATACTGGGTGAACAAATTGCCAAGCCAACTCCAGAGGATGTCAAAGCCCTCGAAGGTGGCCACCACTAACGCTCAGCTCTCTTCGGTAGTTGGTCGCACTTGTCTGTGCCTCACCTGCAGGGCAGTTTTTAGAGGCGCATCCAGCAGGTAGTAGCCCTGCAGCGCGCGCAGCTTTTTGTGAAGCGCTGTTGAGATCGGAGATGCAGGCCTGTAACGAGAGTATCTTTGAGTCATCTTGAGCATATTGAGCAACTAACTCGATTGCATCCGCGCTTGCACCATGACCTCTGCCCCAAGGGGCAATCCAGTATCCGATTTCGGCAACACCATCATCATCAACCGTATGGATGGATATGACGCCTACTGGCGCGCCAATGCCATTTTCAATATTTTCAATCACCCAAATTTTGTATTCAGGAAACTCACCATTGGCAAAACTTTGCGCATGTTCGATTAGATATGGACGCGGAACTGTAGTCCAATATTGGATTTCACTATCTTGGCAGGCGTCAAATATCCATTGGGCATCAGAACTTTGAATCTCTCTTAACATGTGCATGGGTACTACTGTAAACAAAGGAGAATAGCTCGCGATATTAGTTACGTTCGTATTGCATGGACCAACCCATTATGGAAATCATGAGCGCTGCCGCTCCAATAAGGGTCATCCACCAGCCAAGAATCAGGCCTAAACCTGTGATTGTGGCAAAGAGCGCGACGGTTAATGGCCACCAGGAGTGCGGACTGAAGAAGCCTTGCTCTCCTGCTCGATCAGCTATTTCACCTTCGAGATTATCTTCCGGAAGCGTTGCGCCAAGACGCCGATTGGTAAACCAGAAGTAAAAGGCAATTAGAGCGGCTAGGCAGGTACTCAAGATCAGAGCAACAATTCCCACTACCTCTTCCGCCCAGAGAGCGTAGACAACAGTGGTGACACCGTAAAAGATGGCGATGCCGGCAAATAGTTGCCATCCGAATTTCATTGGCTAACCCCTATTTCTTTCTATTTCTCGGTTACTTCTGGATGGTGCAGATCGAAGGCGGGGCGCACGCTACGAATTCGTGGAATCGAGGTGAAGTTGTGGCGCGGCGGCGGACAACTGGTTGCCCACTCGAGCGAGCCGCCATATCCCCATGGATCATCAACGGTCACCTTTGGCGCATTACGAGTGATCCAAATGTTGAGTACGAATGGGATAGTTGAAAAGGCCAGTAAGAACGCGCCAACGGTGGAGATCATATTCATTCCAGTGAACCCATCACTAGCGAGGTAATCCGCGTAACGACGTGGCATGCCAATGATGCCCAACCAATGTTGGATAAGGAATGTCATGTGGAAGCCGATAAGCACGGTCCAGAAGTGAATCTTTCCGAGCGTCTCATTAAGCATTCGACCGGTGAACTTTGGCCACCAGAAGTAGAAACCACCGAACATCGCAAAGACGACGGTACCGAAGACTACATAGTGGAAGTGTGCGACTACGAAGTATGAGGCCGACACTGCAAAATCAAGAGGTGGGCTGGCAAGGATAATTCCGGTTAATCCACCGAAGAGGAAGGTAATCAAGAAACCTAGTGACCAGATCATTGGCGTATCCATATGGACATTTCCACGCCACATCGTGCCGATCCAGTTAAAGAACTTCACACCCGTCGGTACACCGATGAGGAAGGTCATGAAAGAGAAGAAGGGCAAGAGAACTTGTCCTGTCGTAAAGAGGTGATGAGCCCAGACCGCAACTGATAGCGCAGCAATCGCAATTGTTGCTGCAACCAGACCCTTATAACCAAAGATTGGTTTCCTGCTAAAGACCGGGAGAATTTCACTGACGATTCCAAAGAATGGCAAGGCAAGGATGTAAACCTCTGGGTGACCAAAGAACCAGAAGAGATGTTGCCAGAGCATTGCGCCACCATTTGCCGGATCAAAGATCAGTGCGCCAAATCGACGATCTGCTTCAAGTCCAAGCAGCGCTGCAGCAAGGGGTGGGAAGGCAAGGAGAATCAAGATAGAGGTCAGGAGCACGTTCCATGTGAAGATCGACATACGGAACATGGTCATACCCGGGGCACGCATACAGAAGATAGTCGTAACAAAGTTCACGCCACCCAGAATCGTTCCAAGTCCACCAATTGCTAATCCAACAATCCATAGATCGCTACCAATACCCGGGGAATACTCCGCGCTCGAAAGTGGCGCGTAGGCAGTCCAACCAAATGATGGCGCGCCGCCCGGTGTGAAGAAACCAGCGATTGCCATGATTCCACCAAAAAGGTAGAGCCAGTAAGAGAGCATGTTCATTCGCGGGAATGCAACATCAGCAGCGCCAATTTGCAGTGGCATGATCTCGTTAGCGAAACCAACAAAGAGCGGTGTTGCAAACATAAGAAGCATGATGATGCCGTGCATGGTGAAGAGCTGGTTGTACTGCTCGACGCTGAGAAACTGAAGTCCAGGTCGCGCAAGTTCGGCCCGCATGAAAAGCGCCATGACGCCACCGATTAAGAACCAAATGAATGAGGTAATGAGGTAGAGATGGCCGATGACTTTATGGTCAGTGGTGGTCAACCATTTAACGACAAGACGACCTTTGCTCTGTGGCTCAGTCGGTCGGAGCGGAGAGATCGTTGGGCGCTCGGCATAAGTTGTCATGCAACACCACCTTTAAGGGAGTTAATGTAACTCTGGTACTCAGCTGGCGAGACAACTTTCACAGTAAATCGCATCTGTGAGTGGTTGCGCCCGCAATGCATATTGCAGAAACCTGGATATGTGCCCTCTTTTTGTGCTGTGAATTCAAATTTATTCTCGATGTAAGGAAGAGCTTGCATCTGCATCATAAATGCTGGGATCCAAATACTATGAACGACATCTGAGGCTGTGAGGTTGATGCGAACCCTCTCCCCCAAAGGAAGATAGAGAGTTGGGAGTTTCTCGGGATTTCCAGTGACGGTCTTTCCCTGCGCTTCAGGGTAAGTAAATTGCCATGCCCATTGAAATGCATTGACATCGATTTCATGCACAGCAACATTTGCTGGAGAAATCTTGGTGATGGTGGATTGATCTCGAGCAGTGAAGTAGAAAAGCACCGCAACAATAATGAAAGGTACGACGGTGTAAATAATTTCAAGAGGAAGGTGATAACTCACCTGCTCTGGTAATTGCTCGGGCGCTCCAGCGCTAACTTTCTTCTTCGCTCGATAACGAAAAGCAGCCCATAAAATCAATGCTGCTGTGATCGTGCCGACGATAAATGCAGCAATCCAAGCCCCTTGCCAGAGCGAGAGCGAGATGTCATTGATATCTGTTACGCCTCGAGGAAAGCCAAGTGCTGGCAATTTTTCCGAGGAGCATCCGGCCAAAAGCAGAGTTAGCGGGAGAAGAGGTAGCACCGCTCTTTTCGGCATATTTGGCCACCTCTTGGACATGCCCTAAGGATAGTCGCCCCTTTCGCCAACCTCAGAGTTGGCGAGTACCTTCTACCTCGTGGTGATGGTCACAACAGGAGCCTTCGATGGGGAGCGCCCGCTCCACCCTGCCGGTGAGCAAGTCCTGCTCGCCGCCTTTGAGCGTGGTTGGGCTGATCCCAATGGATTAGGGGGCGCCAGCGCCCAAGCCCGACATTTACTCAACGCAGCCCGAGAAGAGATCGCCGGCCACCTCGGCGTGAGCGGCAGTGAGATCGAGTTCTGGGGCGAGCCCGCTCTAATCTCCCCAATCGCTCTCCAAGGTGCACCCAATTTCCACTCCGGAAAATTCATTGTGGGCCAGACCGAGCGCCAAGAGATTCTCGCCTTGGCTCACGATTCTCCCAGCTCTGTGCAGCTCAATGTCAATCATACTGGGCTCCTTGATCGCGATCGATTAATTGAGGAGATTGAGAGCAACTCCACGATTGCAATACAAGCAGCCAATGGTGAAACTGGAGTACGACAACCACTCCCAGATTTTTCATCAATCGTTGGCGCAATGAACGCGCATCTTCATCTTGATTTCACTGCATCTGGACCGCTCATTCCACTTCCAACATATTGGTCGACAGCCGATTTTCCAGCAAAAAGTTGGGATGGCCCCTCGGGAATCGGCATCATGCTCATAAATAAGAATCAACGGTGGGCTTACCCATTTTCACGTGCAACTAACCGGCGCAGCCCTGAGTCATATTCGCTTCCGCTAGTTCTGGCGGCGGCTGCAGCGCTCACTGGTTGGCTAAAAGATGCTAACCAAGAGTCAGATCGAATACGGAATCTTATCTCCATGATGCGCCAAGTCATTTCGCGCACAATTCCTGAAGTGGATATTGCAGGAAGCGGAAACAAGGAGGAATCACTCCCGCATATTCTTTCGATATCTGCTCTCAATATCTCTGGCGAACGGCTCGTTAATGCGTTGGCAAAGGAAGGTTTTGCTGTCGCTTCGGGTTCGGCCTGTGTGGCCTCTGCCATCGAACCAAGCCACGTCCTACAGGCAATGGGAATTCTGACCCATGGCAATCTTCGAATATCGTTAATGCATGGCGTGCTCGAGAGTGATGTCAAGCGTTTCCTTGCGCTCTTACCTGGAATCATCACTCAATTACGAAGTGAGGATGGCGCATGAGTGATGGCGCGGAAAGAGAAGTTTTGGACTGTATCGGTGCGCTCTGTCCAACCCCAATTATCCAATTAAGTAAAGCTATGAAATCTCTGGAATCCGGTACGAAATTAATTCTTAGAGCAGATGACCCGGCAACTAAGAGCGACCTTTTTGCTTGGTCCCGGCTGACTGGAAATCAAGTCTCAGTGATAGACGAGACGAGTTTTGAAATTGTGAAGGCGTAACTTTATTTTTTAGATGGAAAAACATTGCGAAGAATTGCTGCTGACTGCGCGCCATAGCTCTCGGTGAAACGCTCCAGAAATTGCTCTGATGAGAACCGATATTCCTGCCCACCTTGCGTCTCTAGACAGTAGGTTGCGACCATTGAACCCACTTGGGCGCATCCTTCAAGTGACATACCCCAGCCAAGAGCTGAGATAAATCCCGCGCGAAAAGCATCACCAATTCCAGTCGGATCTACTTTGGCACGCTCCTTTGCAACTCCCACCTCAATGGGCGCAAAAGCTGCAGACTCAATCCGTGCACCTTTCGAACCTAGAGTTGTGACAGAGATTTCTACATTCTCCAAGAAATCGCTCATCCCCCACCCCGTCTTCTTCATGGCAAGTGCCATCTCATATTCGTTCAGGAATGAGTACTTCGCTCCGATGAGCAGAGTTCGAATAGATTCGCCATCAAGGCTCGCGAGTGTTTGTGAGATATCTGCAGCGAATGGAATCTTATGTTGTCGACACTCATCGGTATGCCTCAGCATCGCTTCGGGATCATCGGGCGCTATCAGAACTAGATCAAATCCGTTATGTCTCTCAAAGATTGGGCCTAGCTCGATGTTGCGAGCCTCACTCATCGCTCCTGGGTAAAAGGATGCGATTTGATTATGGGATTGATCTGTCGTAACTGTAAAACGTGCAGTTAACTGAGTCTTGGAGGTATAGATCTCAGTGGTATCCACCCCATTTCGGGTTAGCCATGAGTTGTAATCAGTGAAATCCTCACCCACAGCAGCAATCAGCAGAGGTGCACCACCGAGCATTCCCATCCCGAAAGTGATGTTCGCGCCCGTGCCGCCACGACGCACCTCTAAATCGTCTACAAGAAAAGAGAGCGAGATCTTCTCGAGTGAGTCGATGACGATTGAATCGGAGATCTTCCCCGGGAAATTCATCATGTAATCGGTTGCCACCGAGCCGGTGACAGCGATTTTCATAGTGAGGTGATCGAATCTATCTTTGATCTAGTGGAATGAATCCCCACATGCGCAACTTCCGCTGGCATTGGGGTTGTCAATCGTAAAACCTTGCTTCTCGATAGTGTCAACAAAATCAATCGTCGCACCCATGAGATAAGGGGAGCTCATCTTGTCTGTTACTACCTCTACCCCACCAAAATTCTTCAGAACATCTCCATCGAGAGATCGATCATCGAAATAAAGTTGGTAACGAAGTCCAGAGCACCCTCCTGGTTGAACCGCGATTCGAAGACGGAGGTCATCCCGACCCTCTTGCTCGAGCAGCGCTTTCACTTTTGAGGCTGCGGTCTCGGAGAGGACTACACCATCTGTTGTGCTGACTTCAGCGCTCATGTTTGGGGCTCCTTCGACTCGTTACACCTCTATCTTGCCATAAGAGGTAACGCCAAGCGCGCTCTAAATCTTCCCGTATCTCCCGCGCCGCCAAGTTATGGAAAACCTGAGAGAATAACGGCATGAGTATCACTGATCTTCTTCTGCTTGGGCGAGGAAGTGACCTTGCCAGCGAGCGAGGAGTCTCGTGTACCGGAGAGTTGCCAGCGCCTAGCGACCCAGAACTACAAGAGCGAGCCCGAATCGCTCGGGCAAAACTCGGTTCATCTGCCTTCGTTCTAGGCCATCACTACCAGCGCGATGAGGTTATTGAATTCGCCGACGTGACGGGCGATTCATTTAAATTGGCAAGGGATGCGGCGGCTCGCCCGGATGCTTCATACATCATCTTCTGCGGCGTTCACTTTATGGCCGAAAGTGCAGACATTCTCACCTCACCGGAACAACAAGTGATTCTGCCGGACTTGGCGGCAGGGTGTTCGATGGCTGACATGGCGAATTACGAACAAGTTGCTCAATGTTGGTCTGTACTGGAAGAACTGGGCATCGCAACTTCAACTACTCCGGTTACCTACATGAATTCATCGGCGGCCATTAAAGCCTTCACTGGTGAACACAACGGAACAGTCTGCACCTCTTCTAATGCGCAAACCACACTCACGTGGGCCTTTGAACAAGGCGAGCGAGTTCTTTTTCTTCCGGATCAACACTTGGGACGTAATACTGCTGTATTGAAGATGGGCCTCACCGTTGCAGATTGCGTTGTGTGGAACCCTTGGAAGCCACGAGGCGGCCTAACTGATGAGCAAATTAGATCAGCGAAGATGATTCTTTGGCGAGGTCACTGTTCGGTGCACGCTCGCTTCTCTCTCGAATCAATCAACGAGGTTCGTGCCCGAATTAAAGGTGTAAGCGTCATAGTGCACCCTGAATGTCAGCATGATGTTGCTATAAATGCGGACATCATTGGTTCCACAGAGCAGATCATCAAAACAATAAGTAACGCACCTTCAGGGAGTAAATGGGCTGTGGGGACCGAATTAAATCTCGTAAAAAGACTTGCCCAACAAAATCCTGATAAGCAGATTGTTTTCCTCGATAAATCCGTCTGCTATTGCTCCACTATGAATCGAATTGACCTGCCTCATCTCGTTTGGGCAATGGAATCGTTGGTCGAGGGCAGAGTGGTCAATGAGATCAAGGTCCCCGAGCGAACCGCCCATTATGCGCGGGTGGCGCTCGACCGCATGTTGAGTCTTATCTAAGATTAACCCTAGAGTTCACTCTGGAGATCGCTGCAAGCCCCAAATAAACCGACAAGAGAACGAGAGAGCGAAAGTACAAAAATCATGAGCGAAGAGAAGAAGAATAAGCCGACGCCTAAGCGAAATGCGAAGAAGGTGACCCCTGCCCTTGCCCCAGCGGCAACCAAGGAGGCCAAGAAAGCTGAACGTGAGAATGCTCGCCGTCGTCGCATGGAAATGCGCGAGCTCTACATGAAGGGCGATGAGCGCGCCCTACCTAAACGAGATAAAGGTCCAGTCAAAAAATTCGCCCGAGATTATGTTGATTCTCGCTGGTCTATTGCCGAGTTTTTCTTGCCGCTCTTAATGGTGGTTCTGCTGTTGACTGCCCTACCTAATGTCACTGTCAAGATCTTGGCCACACTCTTGATGTATATAGTCGTGCTCATTTCAGTACTTGATGGAATCTGGATGGGTCGACAAATCAAAAAACATTGCGCTAGCAAATTTCCCAATGAATCAGCTAAAGGTGTCTCCATGTATGCATGGATGCGCTCTACTCAAATTCGCAGATTAAGAACGCCAGCACCGCAAGTTGATCGCGGAACCAAATTAATTAATGGTTAATTAGGGGCGCGGATTCGGACTCACATCTTTCGCTGGATCGCGCTCGGCAATTGAGCCAATCGCGTCATCGATTGCTCGCATCACATCTGCGCTGAGCTTGACTCCGGCAGCCTTAACATTCTCTTTGACTTGCTTTGCTTTAGATGCCCCAATGATTGCGCTTGAGACATTCTTGTTTTGTAGCACCCAAGCAACTGCAAGTTGAGCCATCGTTAGACCGCAATCACTTGCAATTGGCTCTAACTTTGCTACTTCGCGAAGAATGTCATCGTTCATCCAGCGAGAAATCATGGCAGCGCCACTCTTCTTATCGGTTGCGCGCGAACCTACTGGCGGTTTTTTGCCTGGCAGATACTTTCCTGAGAGCACGCCTTGTGCAACTGGAGACCAAACGATTTGGCCGATACCTTCGCGCTCTGAGAGCGGCACAACCTCTGCTTCGATGACACGCCATAACATCGAATATTGAGGTTGACTGGAAACAAAGCGATCGAAGCCTAATTCTTTTTGAATAGTGAGCGCGCTTTGAATCTCACTTGCTCGCCATTGCGAGAAACCAATGTAATTGACCTTGCCTTGTCGAATTAAGTCATCAAATGCACGAAGCGTCTCGTCAAGTGGAGTTTCATAATCGAAACGATGGGCCTGATAGAGATCGATGTGGTCAGTTTGCAATCTCTTTAATGATGCGTGGACGGACTCCATGATGTGCTTCCGCGAGAGTCCGCGATCATTCTTGCCTGGTCCGGTCGGCCAGTAGACCTTGGTGAAGAGTTCGTATGACTCGCGTCGCACTCCCTTGAGGGCCTTGCCTAGAACAGACTCGGCTTTGGTGCCGGCGTAGACATCAGCAGTATCAAAAGTCGTAATCCCAGCATCAAATGCCGCACGCACACACTTGATGGCCTCCTCTGCGGCTACTTGAGAGCCATGAGTAATCCAATTTCCGTAAGAGATCTCTGATACATACATGCCGGAACGGCCAAGGCGTCGATATTCCATAGCGGCACATTACCCAAAGTGCTCGCTATTGCCACCAATTAGTGGCTATGCTCACGACCAACAATTGAATATTCTCAAAAATTCCCACTACGTGGGGGAAGTCCGGTGCAAATCCGGCGCTGACCCGCAACCGTAATGCTTTCTATTCTCGCATCGAGCGAGGGTTCTAAGTTGAGTCGGATTACCCACTAGAGGAAGAACGCCAAAACACCCGTCGTGGTTTGCGGGGCGGCCTTGATAAGAGTGTGGAGATCTCGCCCGCTCTTCTCTTTCCAGCCTTGTGGACCCTTTATTGAAAGGATCCCAGTGTCAGTTTCACAAAGATTAGGTAAAAAACTCAGCGCACTTGCGCTTATTCTCCTCGCAATCGCATTAAGCGGTTGCTCCACTTCTTCCGATACTTCCGGAGCGAGTGCCGAAAGTTCAGACTCCCCCGTCGGTTACCGCTACTGGGGCTATTCACAAAGTAGCGAAGATGGCAGAACCTGGATTACCGCCATGGAAGGTCCTGCAACCACAGATCCCCAAGATGGAACAGTCGAGGGATGGAATTACACATTGTCAGCCGAAGGCGTTGTAGATCCACAGCCACCCGCACTTGCGCCAGATTTCCAAACTCTCTGTGGCGCTACTGCGGAAAAAGATGGCGCAAAACGAATTGGATATGTCATCGAATTTGGCAATTCTGCAATTCATCCCGAAGGTGATATCGCCCCAACAGCGCTGCAAGGATGTGCATCAGTTCCTGTAGATGCTTCCGGAATCGATGTCCTTAACGCTGTAACAGAGGTCCGAGCTGGTGAGGGAGGATTCATTTGTGGTCTTGCAGGTTTTCCCTCCAAAGATTGCGGCGCAGATCCCATTCCAGTACCTGAGTCAATGCGTGAATAACTGAAGGACGATGAAAGTTAGATGGTCGATGTGAGGACGTTACATCCGCTTGCTTGGTGGAGTTGGGGCATATCGCTTGCAATTGCCACTAGTCGAGCAGGAAATTTTTGGCTGCTGGGGGGAATTATCTTCGCCGCCATAATTGTCACGTTCTCACGTCGCTCTGACGACCCCTGGGCCAACGCGCTCAGCGTCGGAATCAAGATTGCTTGTATCGCTCTGCTCTTGAGGATGTTCATTGCAATTCTTTTTAGCATTCCAGAGCAAGGGAAAGTCCTCTTCACAATTCCCCGAATCAAGCTTCCGGAGTGGCTGGCTGGAATTTTCCTGGGCGGAGATGTCACGCAAGAACGACTGCAATTTGTTTTACTGGAGTCACTAACAATCTTTGCCTTGGTTGTCGCAATCGCCGCAGCAAGCTCACTTGCCAATCCAAAGCAGACGTTACGAGCGCTACCCGGGGTACTTCACGAGGCGGGGGTCGCCTTAATCATCGCCACCACGCTCATACCGCACTTTGTGATGAGCGTGAAACGAATCCGGCAAGCGCGTGCGCTGCGCGGCGATGAGGAAAGGTTTGGATTTAAAAAAACTTTAGTTCCACTCTTTGAAGAGGCGCTGGAGCGCGCGTTGGTTCTTGCCGAATCAATGGAGGCCCGTGGTTATGGGCATAAACCAAAGAATAGGAATCCGTTAGTACCCACCTTGACCATGTTTGCAGGACTGTTAGCGCTCCTGTACTCAATCATCTCTCTAGTGATCGGCAATAGTTATCAGATCTCTCTAATTCTTTCTTCAACTCTAATTATCTTCTCGCTGTACTTAGGAAATCGAAATAATTCCCGGACAAAATACCGCCCACAAAAATGGGGGTTCCGTGAAACCTTCGTTTTGATAATGGGAGTTATATCGATTGTTGTCGCTGGTGCCTCTTTTACTCTGCTATTAGCAGTCCTCCTATTTTTGGTTGCACTTGCTCCAATGTTGGTCACAGGTCGTGAAAGAGTCCTGACATGATTAGATTCAATAACGTCACACTCATCTATCCCTATGTTCAGCGAACAATTTTTGAGGACCTTTCCTTCGAAGTTCCCGAGGGCGAATTTGTTCTGGTCATGGGTGATACAGGGGCAGGAAAATCGACCTTATTAAAATTAATGAACGGGCTAGTGCCACACCATACTGGTGGCATCTTCTCCGGCTCGATCATGGTCGATGGCAAAGATACTGCGCTCCATAAACCCCGAGATCTAGTAGACGTGATTGCTATCGTTGGCCAAAATCCGGCTTTGGGTTTTGTCACGGATACCGTAGAAGAAGAATTGGTTTTTGGAATGGAATCCTTGGGTGTAGCACCTGAGGTTATGCGTAAGCGAGTCGAAGATATGCTCGACCTTCTCGCATTGACCCCGTTGCGACAGCGCAAACTTAGTTCATTGAGCGGCGGTGAAGCGCAAAGGGTTGCAATCGCCTCGGTCTTAACCATGAACCCAAAAATTCTCCTTCTCGATGAGCCAACAAGTGCTCTAGACCCGATTGCGGCCGAGGAGGTTTTGGCAACGCTCTCTCGCTTAGTTCATGATCTAGGGATTACCGTTGTGATTGCTGAACACAAATTAGAACGAGTGTTGCAATTCGTTGATCGGGTGATTTATGTTCGCAACGAGAGAGAAGTTGCAGTTGGGTTTCCTCAAGAAATACTGAAGGACTCAACGTTGGCACCTCCGATTGTCCATCTTTTCCGTGGTCTCGCTGGTGAAATCTCTGATAAAGAAGTACCGCTCACCGTTCGCGATGCTCGCAGACAACTCGGGGATCTAGCCGCCGCACTCTCACCTATGCAACGAAATCAACCCGCCATTGCTGCCGAACCACTGCTGGAGTTAGAGAGTGTTGCAATCCACTATGGGGCCAAGGTGGCGCTGAAGAACGTTTCACTGGCAATCTCCCCTGGCGAAATTGTGGCGATTATGGGGCGTAATGGCGCGGGTAAATCCACTTTACTTTCCAGTATTGCCGGTCTGCGGAAACTTGAACGAGGTCTGGTGAGAGTCTGTGGTCTCGACCCCCAGATACTTAAAGGTAAGGATTTAATAGCCAAAATTGGATTTGTCCCACAAGAAGCCAGCGACCTGCTCTACGCGCAGAGCGTGGAAGAAGAATTGCGCCATAGCGATCATGACAATGGCGTGACATCAGGAACCACCTCACGTTTGCTTGCGAGATTGCTGCCGGATATCGACGTGCATGTACATCCACGAGATCTCTCTGAAGGTGAGCGTCTCTGTCTTGTCTTAGCAATAGTTCTAGCAAACAATCCGCCCCTTTTACTATTGGATGAACCCACTAGAGGGCTCGACTATCGCGCGAAAGATCGACTCATTACGGCAATTCGCGAATGTAGGGATCTTAAGTCAGCGGTGATAGTTGCCTCTCATGATGTGGAGTTGATTGCAGAGATTGCTACTCGGGTAGTTGTGCTCGCTGATGGAGAGATCGTCGCTGATGGTCCTGCTGGAGAGATACTCACCTCCTCTCCGGCATTTGCTCCACAAGTTGCAAAGGTGCTCGCACCAGCCCAGTGGCTGACTGTCAACGAGGTGTTGAAGTCGATGGGAAAGAGCGCTCCATGAAGAACAAATGGCTCTCTTCTCTGGTGATACTTCTGGCTTCCATAATCGGAGTACTTGCATTCACCTGGCCCCTTTTTATTTCTGCCGAAAATGACAGTGCCGCGCGATGGTTATTCCTTGGATTAATGCCATTACTGGCCATCATTCTCATCATCGAGATCACTCTTGGTCAGTTAGATGTAAAGGCACTGGCATTCCTTGGAGTGCTGAGCGCAACGGGCGCCGCCCTTCGCGCTATTGGCGCTGGCGCAGTGGGACTCGAGCCGATTTGGTTTCTCATCATTGTCGGAGGCAAGGCGTTGGGGAAGAGATTTGGTTTCATACTCGGACTTACCACAATGCTCGCCTCAGCTTTGCTCACCGGAGGCGTCGGTCCATGGCTTGCATTTCAAATGATGTGCGCAGCATGGATTGGCTGGGGGGCTGGAGCGCTCCCTAAGGTGAAGGAGCCACTTGAATTAGCGCTTCTCTCGTTTTATGGAGTGGTCACTGCTCTTCTCTTTGGCGCAATGATGGATCTCCAACTCTGGCCGTGGATTGTCTCCCCTGCAACCTCGATTGCATACCTACCTGGTGCGGGGGTGCTGGATAACCTTCAGCGCTTCATGGTCTTCCATTTTGCAACTGCTCTTGCATGGGATATTCCTCGTGCAATTTTCAACGCCACATTAATTCTTTTGCTAGGTCGTCCAATTCTTAATTCGTTACGTCGTGCAATACGTCGAGGAAATGTTCTTATTAATCGCGAACATGCGAAGGCACAAATGGCGGTTTAACAATAACCGCCCCTAACGCCCGTCCTCTAACGTCGATAAACAACTGCTCCCCAACTTCAATGCCAGCTTCAATGAAGGCTAGGGCAATCCCCTGTTTAAGCGTTGGAGAGAAGGTTCCGCTTGTCACCTCGCCAACCACTGCTCCCACCGAATTACGGACAAACATTCCCGCGCGTGGAATTCCTCTATCGGTCAGTAGTAATCCACGGAGTAATCGCTCGACTCCTTTTGCTTGTTGCACGCGAAGCGCATCATGGCCAATAAAGAATTTCTTCTGCCAGCCCACCGCCCAGGAGAGATTGGCATCTAAAGGAGAGATGTCCAGGGAGAGTTCGTGGCCGTGGAGTGGGTAACCCATCTCTGTTCGCAAGGTATCGCGCGCACCAAGACCTGCAATCTTTCCGTCGAGCGCCAATATCGTTCTACTTAAGTTGTTCCACAATGAAACTGCGATCTCGCGCGGTGGAATTAATTCATAACCATGTTCACCTGAATATCCAGTGCGACAAAGCGTAAAAGTGGAGCCTTCGAAAGTAATTTCCGCAAAAGACATGTATTCGAGAGAAACATTTATGCCAATCTGAGCCAGCACACGGGATGACAATGGTCCTTGCAGAGCAATGACTGCAAAATCTTGATGGAGATTGGTAAGAGAGAGATGTGCATCAGTGAGCGAACGCCTTTCATTCAAGGTGTTGAAGACTTCTCCGGAGTTTGCTGCATTTGGCACAATGAAAATTTCGTCATCACCTTTGCAGTAAACAATGACATCATCAATTACTCCACCATCCGGTGCGCAGAGCAATGAGTATTGCGCTTGCCCCGCGATAATTTTGTTCAGATCGTTGGTGAAAATCTCATTGGCCCACGCCTTCGCACCGGCACCGGAAATAGATATCTTTCCCAGATGTGAAACATCAAAGATGGCTACCGTCTCACGTACCGCTTCATGCTCGGCCAAGGTTCCACCCCCGATGGGGGCGGGATATTCCAGGGGCATCTGCCACCCTGCAAAGTCACCCAACTTTGCCCCTAGGGAGCGATGGACCTCAAGGAGGGGCGATTCCATAACCGCAACTTACCGCGAATCGTTAGGCTCGTCCCATGACACCCATGCCGACAAAAATCACCACACTCGCGCTAGGAGCGCCAGGAACATCCGAACCTTTGGTTGTTGGTTATCGCGTAAGCACGAAAAAGACCAAGAGCGCGGTCACGCTCTCGCTGGCTGAAAAAGCTCTCCCTGCAGAGGGTGCACAATGGCTTTCGCGCGCTCTTGAAAATACTCAGGTTAAGGGCGAACCGGATGAAACTCGGTCGGTGACCGATCCAGCAGGTCGATTGATTATCGCTACCGCGCTGCCAGTGAAGGGCGATCTGGAGCAACTTCGACGAGCCGCTGGCGCTGCCTCGCGTGCGCTTGCCGGTCACGCTCGCGCCACTTTTGCCATTGAAATAGGAAATAGTGACGAATTGGCAGCTATCGCAGAGGGTGCACTTCTTGGCGCCTACCAATTTCACCAATTTAAAGGTTCTTCAGTAAATCCAAAGCAGCTCGAGAAAATCACAATCGCTCCAGGCCGTTCAATCAAAAACAGCTCTCAAACTCTCAAGAGATCTGAAATTATTATCAAACAAGTCCTTTTGGTTCGCGATCTCATCAACATGCCACCAAGTTACCTAACACCAACTACTTTCATCACGCTTGTCAAGAAACTTCTACCTAGTTCTGTGAAGGTTCAAATTAAGAGCGATGTACAACTACGTAATGAGGGTTATGGTGGAATCACTGCGGTAGGCCAAGGTTCTGCCAACCCTCCTCGTTTGCTCCACCTCTCATATCGTCCTGCGAAAGCGCGGAGGAAGTATGCATATGTGGGCAAAGGAATCACTTTCGACACCGGAGGTCTTGCGTTAAAACCCGCCCAAGGTATGGAAGCGATGAAATCGGATATGAGCGGCGCAGCCGCAGTTGTTGGTGCAATCATCGCGATTGCCGAATTAAAAATTCCGGTTGCAATAGATGCATGGGCGCCACTTGCTGAGAACATGGTCAGTGAATCTGCCACTAGGCCTAGCGATGTGATCACTATTTACGGCGGCAAGACTGTCGAAGTCTTGAACCCCGATGCAGAGGGGCGATTGATCCTGGCTGATGCCTTAGTGCGAGCAGTTGAAGTAAGTAAAGATCTCGATGGCATCATCGATGTTGCGACGTTAACGGGTGCGCAAATCATCGCTCTCGGAAAGAGAACAGCGGCGGTGATGGGCAACGACGACCGGTTCCGAGATCGATTCTTGAGCGCGGCCAAAAGTGTGGGCGAGAACTTTTGGCCAATGCCACTTCCTGAAGAGTTACGCCCTTCGTTAGATTCCCCGACTGCTGATCTTGCAAATATCGGCGAGCGCATGGGTGGGATGTTGGTTGCTGGTCTCTTCTTACGCGAGTTCGTTCCTGCCGATCTGCCCTGGCTCCATTTGGATATTGCCGGCCCCTCCTATAACGAGGGAGAGCCTCACGGGTACACCCCAGTAGGCGGGGTGGGCTTTGCCGTTCGCTCGCTGGTCCACCTCGCCGAGGTCACGAGTACCCGCTGAAAGTGGGAAGATGTCTCCCGTAAACCTTGATGGCACCCGAGAGTGGAGTTAGGTAAATGTCTTTTGATGTAGTGATTCTTGGTGGCGGCTCAGGTGGATATGCCTGCGCCCTTCGATCGGCTCAACTTGGTCTCTCTGTGGCGCTGATTGAAGCGGGCAAGTTAGGCGGCACCTGCCTCCATCGAGGCTGTATCCCAACGAAAGCGCTACTGCATGCGGGCGAGATTGCCGACAACACCAGGGAGGCGCATGAGTTTGGCGTCGTTGCGGAATTAGGTGGCATCGATATGCCAGGGGTGAACACCTATAAAGATGGTGTGATCTCCAAGCTCTACAAGGGCCTTCAAGGCCTAGTGAAAAGTCGGGGCATCACCTTTATCGAGGGCCATGGCAAAGTGGTTGCAGCAAACACTGTGGAAGTCAACAGCGAGAAGTACACCGGTAAAAATCTAGTCCTTGCTACTGGCTCCTACCCCAAGACTCTTCCGGGGCTCGAGATTAATGGCACCACGATTGTCACCAGTGATCATGCCCTTGCATTGGATTATGTTCCCAAGAGCGTCATTGTTCTTGGTGGTGGTGTGATTGGCTGTGAGTTTGCTTCGGTATGGAAATCATTTGGTTCTGAGGTCCGAATCATCGAAGGGTTGCAACACCTAGTTCCACTCGAGGATGAGTCGTCTTCGAAGTTACTAGAGCGCGCTTACCGCAAACGTGGAATCAATTTTGAACTTGGAGTTCGCTTCAAGAGCGCTACACCAACTGGAAATGGCGTAAAGATTGCTTTGGAAGATGGACGTGAATTCGAAGCAGACCTACTTCTTGTCTCCGTCGGCCGCGGACCAACATCGGCAAACCTTGGTTATGAAGAGATCGGCGTTGCTATGGATCGTGGCTACGTTCTTGTTGATGAGAAGTGCCGCACTAATCTGCCCAATGTCTTTGCTGTTGGAGATCTGATTCCTACCCTCCAACTGGCACACGTAGGTTTTGGTGAAGGAATTCTTGTCGCTGAAGAGATTGCAGGGCTCAACCCACGACCTATCAACTATGACGGCGTTCCACGAGTAACTTACTCCGAGCCAGAAGTTGCCTCGGTTGGATTGACTACCGCGCAGGCAAAAGAGCGCGGACATGATGTTGTGGAGCTTGTTTATGACTTGGCAGGAAATGGAAAATCTCAAATCTTGCGTACCTCAGGTTCGATAAAACTCGTTTCGGAGAAGAACGGCCCAGTATTGGGTATTCATATGGTCGGCTCTCGCGTCGGAGAATTACTCGCTGAAGCGCAACTCATCTTCAACTGGGAGGTGAGCGCCGATGATGTCGCCCCTCTCATCCACGCCCACCCCACCATGTCTGAGGCGATGGGTGAGGCCCACTTGGCTTTGGCGGGCAAGCCATTGCACGCCCACGGATAGTTATTACGATTAGCGAGAATAAGAGGAGAAGACGATGTCATTTAATGTGGTGATGCCAGCCCTTGGTGAGAGCGTGACCGAGGGCACCGTTACTCGTTGGCTCAAGAATGAGGGCGATCAGGTCGCAGTCGACGAACCCCTCCTCGAGGTTTCGACCGACAAGGTCGATACCGAAATCCCCTCTCCTGTAGCAGGCACCGTTGCAAAGATTCTTGTTGCAGTTGACCAGACTGTTCCCGTCGGGGCCGAATTAGTCGTTATCAATGATGGTTCACCTGCAGCTGCCGCTCTACCGGTAGCGGCGCCAGTTGCTGCTCCAGTTGCTCCAGTTGCTCCAGTAATTGCCACACCTGCTACACCTGCAGCGCCAGTGAGTAATACTGCTGCCGAAATTGTGGTGATGCCAGCCCTTGGTGAGAGCGTGACCGAAGGGACCGTTACTCGTTGGCTCAAGAGCGTTGGCGAAGCGGTGGCAATGGATGAAGCGCTTCTTGAAGTATCCACTGACAAAGTCGATACCGAAATCCCCTCTCCCGTCGCAGGAACGGTCAGTGAGATTTTTGCTCCTGCAGATTCAGTCGTTCCAGTTGGCGGCAAACTCGCTGCGATTAGCTCTTCTGGTGGAGTAAGCGCTCCGGTTGCTCCTACTACTCCTGCTGTTTCGGTTGCGCCGGTTGCGCCTGTTGCTGCACAACACGCTCCCGTGAATACGATTCCAGCTCCGGCTGCACAGGGTGCACAGGGTGCACAGAATAAGGGAGTGGAATCTGATTCCTATGTCACACCACTGGTACGGAAACTTGCTGCAGAGCTACAGGTGGATCTTGCGAGCATCTCTGGAACAGGTGTTGGTGGACGAATTCGCAAACAGGATGTTTACGATGCTGCTGAACGTGCACGCGCAACTGCTCCGGTTGCAATCGCAACGCCGACTCCAGTTCAAGCGGTAAGCGCACCATCGACTCCAGCAGCTGCCATATCCGCCTCCCCACTTCGCGGCACGAGCGTCCCGATGACTCGCTTGCGAAAAGTCATTGCTTCGCGAATGGTTGAATCGCTCCAAACTTCTGCGCAACTCACCACGGTTATTGAAGTAGATGTCACCAAGATCGCAAAACTGCGCGTAAAAGCAAAGAACTCTTTCCAAGAGCGCGAAGGGGTCAACCTCACCTTCCTGCCATTCTTTGCGGTAGCAGTATGTGAGGCGCTCAAGCAACATCCAGTCGTCAACGCCTCGATTGATGGCGAAAACATCGTCTATCACGGCACGGAGAATCTTGGCATCGCCGTTGATACCGAACGCGGACTACTAGTGCCCGTAATTAAAGATGCTGGCGACTTGAATCTTGGTGGATTAGCTCGCCGCATCAATGATGTTGCACTACGAACCCGCGAGAGCAAGATCAATCCTGATGAATTAAGCGGTGGCACTTTCACTATTACCAACACAGGGAGCCGCGGTGCGCTCTTTGATACTCCGATTATCAATCAACCTCAGGTAGCAATTCTGGGAATTGGATCAATCGTCAAACGTCCCGTCGTCATTACTGAGGCTGATGGTGAAGAGAAGATTGCAATTCGTTCAATGGTCTACCTTGCAATCTCTTATGATCATCGAATTGTTGACGGCGCTGATGCAGCACGATTCTTGGGCACGCTTAAAGAGCGTCTGGAACTTGGTCGCTTCGAAGCTGATTTAGGAATATAGAAGCGATGTCACGGACCATCGCGGTTACTGGCGCGTCAGGTCTCATTGGCTCTGCTCTCGTTGCTCACCTCCGCGAGAAAGGTGACACTGTCATCAAGCTCGTCCGACGGGAACCGCGAGCAAAGGATGAAGCGTTTTGGGACCCCATGGAGGGCAAGATTAATGTAGTCGCTCTCGAAGGAGTTGACTCGATTGTGCACCTTGCAGGTGCTGGCGTCGGAGGTAAGCGATGGAGCGCCGCGTATAAGGGTGAGATTCTCAATTCTCGACTTTATGGAACGACAACTATCGCTAGCGCTGCCGAACAATTGAAAATCAAATCGCTTATCTCATCAAGCGCAATTGGCTGGTATGGCGAGACCGGAAATCGTGCAGTAACGGAGAATGATCGTGGCGGAGATGATTTCCTTGCGCATGTATGTTTGGAGTGGGAACGCGCAGCAGATAGCGCGCCTTCCGTGCGAACAGTGAAGATCCGCACCGGACTTGTCCTTGATCCCACTGGCGGAGCGCTGGGGCGCATGATGCCGCTCTTCAAATTCGGCCTCGGCGGAAAACTAGGCTCAGGAAAACAGTGGTGGTCCTGGATCACTATTCATGATGAGGTTCGAGCGATCGATTTCCTCATTGATAGCGATCTTTCTGGCCCTATCAATCTCACAGCACCTAACCCAGCAACTAACAGTGAATTTACCGCCGCTCTTGCTCGCGCCCTTCGTAGGCCAGCGCTCCTGCCAGTACCTGGCTTCGCGCTCAAACTCACCTTGGGTGGATTCTCGACCGAGATCCTCGGTTCAAAGCGCGTTTTGCCCGAGCGGCTCAACGAAGCAGGATTTACCTTCGACTACCCACACCTGGCTCCAGCTCTAGCAAAATTGGCGGCACACTAGCGCTTCAATTGTTGATTGCAGCTTCACCCGCTAAACGACCTGATAGCAGCGCCCCATTCTGAGATGGTTCAGTGAGGTAATCCCCCGCGAAAATCAGACCTTCATCCTCCACAATCCCACTTCGCTTCACTCCTGGCGCAATGATGGGTAGCGCATTATCGATATCAAATGTAGTGATGAGATCACCAGTTATCGCTTCGCCATACATTTCTCCAAGTTGGCCACGTACTGCAGACTCTTCGCATCGCTCAAGCGTTGTGACGGAAAGCAAACCTCTGCCATCTGGAGAATAACTGGGCACCACAGCTGCAAGGTCGATTGCGGTGACTATCGGCCCAGAACTCAGTGATGCAACATGAAGTTGATGTTGCATAGGTAACGGGTCTTCGAGCGTGAAATACCATGCAGTCGAGCGAGCAAAATTAATATGCGGCAGATGTTCCGAGAAACTTTCTGCGCTTGAGTAATCCGTAGCAACAATCACCTTGCGAGCGGAGATTATCGAACTCTCCGTTCTCACGGAGAATCCCTTTCCGGAGCGAGTTATCTCGTGGACCAATTCACCACACTGAATAGATTTCAATCGATTGCGTAATTCCTGTGAAAGGGCTTGCACGCCACCATCGGGCAGGCCTGGCACTTGGCGATAAAGCGAACGGAGCACGCGCCTGGCAAATTTCGCATCCACCTGCGTAAGAGCAGTGAGAAAGACTCCACGGAGAAAGGGCTCAACTATCGCGCCATAAATTTCGCCACTTATTCCGATTCGATGGAGAAATGTTGCTGCGCTCTCCCCTTCTTCGATTCTGGCAACTAAGACTGCACGCAATAGCGAGAAGAAGGGCAACGGATTACTTGCGATACTGGGGAGCGCCCCAACAATTGTTCGTATCTCTCGCCGTGGATCACCAAAGAAGCGCCACTGCCCACCGACCATAGCCACCGCGCCCGCTGGGATTGGGTGAAAATGGGTGCGAATATCTAGCCGCTCTAATTCGCGATAACCGGGGTTGATGACCTGAAATCCACGATCAATTGTGAACCCATCGATCTCTTGTGAAGTGACTCGTCCACCCACATTGCTGCTTCCCTCAATCAACTGAACCTGTTGACCACTTTCTTGGATGGTCAACGCTGCCCGTAGTCCAGTTAGACCGCCACCAACTACAACAATCACCGCAGTGATATCTCTCGGGCGATATCGATCAGTCGGGCGACCTCAAGTGCATCCTTAGGTGGAACTGGCATTGGCGCATCACTCTCTATCGCACGCCGTACTTGGAGATAGTAATCGACATAGTTCCCATTCTCGGCAGGGATCTCTTCAAATGAATTGTTATCTCCTAGATAAAGTTTGGCTTGCGCTTGCGTGGGTATAGACCATTTGCCGTCATAGGGAATTTTTCCACTCTTGAGCAAGTCCTCCTGAGGATCAAGATCATCAATAACGAGTGTTCCGCCTCGAGCAGATAAGCGCACTCGCGGACCTGTGAAACCAGCAACTGCACTTGCAGTGAGATAGGAATCCACTCCCATCAAGTGATGGAGCACGATGATCACATCATCATCGGAAGCGCCGCGAATATTACGCATCGAAGCGAAGCCAACCTCCGCAGGTCCAAAAAGATCGAGCGCTCCAGCAACTAAATGAGTTTGGATATCTAGTAGCCATCCTCCACCGGCTTCGCGATTGCTTGCATCTCGCCATCCGTAATTGGCAATTTCAGGTTTGTATCTCTCGAACCTGGACTCAAAGCGGTGAATCGGACCGAGTGATCGCTCACGAATCACTCTTTTAAGTGTCAGGGCATCGCTATCCCATCGGCGGTTGAAGAAGGCGCATACCTTCACTCCAACGCTTTCTGCAGCAGCAAATATCGCTTTGGTTTCTGGTAGATCTCGACCAACTGGTTTATCGATAACAGTTGCCACTCCTGCAGCAATACTTGCAAGCGCCTGCTCGGCATGGACCTGGTTCGCCGAAGAGATGACGACTACATCAAGAGAAGATGTGAGTAACTCGTCCATAGTCGAGACGATTTTCGCGTCAGGAAAATCCTTCTTCGCCTGGGCAATTCGCTCCGGCAAATTGGTGAGGATCACTCCGATTTCAAACCCGGCACCTACTAGAAGAGGCGCGTGGAAAACTCGACCACCTAACCCATATCCAACTAAACCAGCCCGCAGTGAACTCAATCGATACCCACCTTGGAGAGTTTGCTTGGCCACCAGATTTTCTTACCAAGAATACGAACTAGCGCCGGCACTAAGAGTGAGCGAACCACGATGGTGTCGAGCAATACTCCGAATGCCACTGCAAAGCCAAGTTGGGCAAGGAATACTAGTGGCAGCACACCGAGGACTCCAAAAGTCGCGGCTAACACGATTCCAGCTGAGGTGATCACGCCACCGGTGACAGTGAGACCGCGAATGACGCCGGCTTTGGTGCCGATCTTCTGTGCTTCTTCGCGAACGCGAGTCATAAGGAAGATGTTGTAGTCAATGCCCAGCGCTACTAAGAAAACGAAGGCAAAGAGCGGGAAACTGGCATCCGTTCCCTTGAAACCAAAAACGTATTCGAATACCAGAGCACATACCCCAAGTGTGGCGAAGAATGAGAGCACCACTGTTACAAGCAAGAGAACTGATGCGAGAATGCTTCGTAATAGCAATCCAAGAATCAGCGCGATAAGAATAAGAACGATTGGAATAATGACTCGATTATCACGCTTAGATGATTGATCGACGTCGTACCCAATTGCCGTCTGGCCGCCAACAAGACTTCTCTCATTAACGGACTTCGCTGCTTCTCTAATGAGTGGAATGGTGTTCTTTGCCTCTGTGGAGTCAGCAGCAACGGAGAGAGTGGCGTAAAGCAGGATATTGCCATCTACCACTTTCACATCTTTGGTCGGTGTCATCGTGGCCATATCAAAATTGGTGACAGGCACGACCGATGCCACATTCTTAACCTGAGAAATTGCGGCAATTGACTGCTGGAGGTCGCTCTCTCTCACGACAATCTCTACTGGAGTACCTTCCCCACTAGGAAAGTGTTCGCCGAGTTTCTCAAGACCAATCACAGAATCAGGTCGAGTAGTAAACGCATCTGTTTGCGCTAAACCATCAGACTTCAGGGTAATTGAGAAGCCGGCGAAAATTACCAATAAAACTGCGGTACTAATCCAGACGGGCTTTGGCTTTCTATCTACCAAATTGCCAACCTTGGACCACAACCCGGAGAGTTTTTCATCTTCTGAATCAAACTTTGGTTTCTTTGGCCAAAATACCCATCGGCCAACCAGCACCAAAGCTGCGGGAAGTAAGGTAAGCGCAGCGAACATTGCACATGCAATGCCAATCGAACCAACTGGACCTAAACCTCGGTTACTGGAGAGATCACTCAAAAGAAGGACCATCAAACCAGCGATGACCGTCGAACCCGACGCCAAAATCGGTTCAACCACTCCTCGTAGCGCAACCCGCATAGCGGTAAAACGTGATCGCTGAAGATGGAGCTCTTCTCGATAACGTGAAATCAAGAGGAGGGCATAGTCGGTTGCGGCTCCGAGTACGAGCACATCGAGGATTCCTTGAGTCTGACCATTGAGATCGATGATGTCTGCTTTTGCAAGGTAATAGACGATCATCGTCGCGAAGGCGAGCGCGAGCGCGGCTGTGAAAAGCGGGATGATCCAAAGGAAAGGTGAGCGATACACAATAATCAAAATGATGGCAACGACAATCAAGGTGGTAGATAGCAATCGGGTATCAATAGATCCAAATGCGCCAAAGAGATCGGCAAAGATTCCACCAGGCCCTGTGACATGGGTTTCGATTGAATCGCCACCAAAATTCTTCTCTAAGTCCTCACGAATGAAATCGATGATAAGAGGAAGGATTGGTTCATCGTTGACATTCTCGCCAGCAATCTTTGAGTTGAGTTGGACATTTATCAAAACCGCTTTGCCATCGGCAGATGGGATTGCCTGGAGTGGCGCGCCTGCAATGAAGTACTCTCGCAATGGTTTCTTGGACTCAGGGAGGATTTTCTCACCAAGTGCGCTTGCGTAAGAGTTGAGTTTTGCAAAAACTTGCGGGTTGCTCTGTGGGCTTACATTCCCTACCGCTAAAAGCAGGGTGGGCAATAGGTCGGCGGACTGATTGGAGAACTTCACCGTTATCTTGCTTGCGATGGTCGATTCGGCGCTCTCAGGTAAGAATGCAGAGTTGTCGTTCTCCTGAACAGTAGAGATCTTGGAAAAGACCGGCCCTGATATGCCGCCGATAGCGAGCCATCCAAATACCACGATGATTGCAATCCATAGACCTTTACGAGCGCGACCAGTTCGGTGAGCGAGCGAAGCGGTATTCATTTCAGTAGACACGGGGTGAAATTCCTCTCAATTTGAGCATCAATCCCTGGGGATGAGCACCGGCAAATCTTAGCGCCAACAGCAGAAATACCTTCGATTCGCCCCTCTTGAGTAGGCTATTGCCCATGGCGGTTGTGACGGATTCACGCTTTCTTGTGCGCAACCTTGGCCTTATTGAGTATGGAGATGCTCTTCGCATCCAGCGAGATCTCCACGAAAAAATTCTCAGTGGAACTGCGCAGTCAACCCTGTTATTGCTTGAACATCCATCGGTCTATACCGCTGGGCGCAGGACCCAAGATCATGAACGTCCCATAAATGGCGTTCCGGTTATTGATGTTGATCGTGGAGGGAAAATAACCTGGCATGGTCCTGGTCAACTTGTTGGCTATCCAATCGTAAAATTAAAGGAACCGACCAAAGTCGTTGATTTCGTACGCACCCTTGAGCGCGCTCTCATTGCCACGCTCAAACGTTTTGGGATTCAGGGCTATCAGATTTGCGATCACTCTGGTGTCTGGTTAAACGATTCGCGAGGAGAGCGCAAAATTGCAGCGATTGGAATACGAGTGGCGAAAGGGATTGTTACCCATGGCTTCGCGCTCAACGTCAATCCGGATCTCTCCTATTTCGAGCAGATCATCCCATGTGGAATTCCTGATGTGATCACTACCTCTATGAGCGCCGAACTTGGAAGAGATGTGAGCATCGGAGAAGTTCTTCCGATTCTCTCAGAGGAATTAGCTATCGAGTTCGAGAGGGTTCTTGCATGAACGCGCCCGCCCCTGATGGAAGACGGTTACTGCGAATTGAATCGCGGAATGCTCAGACTCCCATCGAGAGAAAACCTGAATGGATCAAGACCAAAGCCAAAATGGGGCCGGAATACACAAACCTTCGCTCATTAGTCTCTGGCGAGGGTTTACATACTGTCTGCCAAGAAGCAGCATGCCCGAACATCTTTGAATGTTGGGAAGATCGTGAAGCAACCTTTCTCATCGGAGGTTCGGTCTGCACCCGACGCTGCGACTTTTGTAACATCGATACCGGAAAGCCCCTCCCCCTTGATCGCGATGAACCACGACGCGTGGCAGAGTCGGTGGCAAAGATGGAACTTCGTTACGCAACGGTTACTGGCGTTGCTCGGGATGACTTAGATGATGAAGGCGCATGGCTCTATGCCGAAACGATTATCAAGATTCACGAATTAGTGCCGGGTTGCGGCGTGGAAATGCTCGCCCCCGACTTCAATGCTCGACCTGAATTGCTCGAACAGGTCTTCGCCGCTCGCCCTGAAGTATTTGCACATAATCTCGAGACGGTGCCACGAATATTTCGCCAAATCAGACCTGCATTCACCTATGAACGCTCCCTAGATGTCATTTCACAGGCGCGAAACTTTGGGCTCATTACAAAATCTAATCTCATCCTCGGATTAGGTGAGACGCGAGCGGAAATCGAAGAAGCGCTGATAAATCTCCATCAAGCAGGTTGTGATTTGATCACCGTCACCCAATATCTACGACCTACCGCTAAACATCATCCTGTCGAACGTTGGGTGAAGCCTGCAGAGTTTGTTGAATTGGCTGCTCTTGCGAAAGAGATAGGATTTGCTGGAGTGATGAGTGGGCCATTAGTGCGTTCAAGTTATCGAGCAGGAAAGTTATATGCACAAGCCCGAGATGCTAAGCAAGCGATAGCCGCACATGACTGATCGGGTGTACCCAGGAGTCATTCTCGTCGTTCGCCTTCTTTGGAAATACTTGGGCCTGCGATTTATCATCAAAGGCGAGGAAAATATTCCGCGCTCGGGTGGTGCAATTTTGGCAATCAACCATGTTGGCTACCTCGATTTTGCAATCTCAGGAACAGCGGCTTTACCTGCTAAGAGATATGTCCGATACATGGCGAAGAAGCAGATTTTTGATAACAAGATTGCCGGCCCGCTTATGCGCGGTATGCATCACATTAGTGTTGATCGCAATTCAGGGTCGGCATCGTTTGTTGCAGCGCTGCGCGCACTCAAAGCCGGTGAGATAGTCGGCATCTTTCCCGAAGCAACTATTTCGAAAAGTTTCGAGATTAAATCGATGAAATCTGGGGCGGCTCGTTTGGCGATTGGCGCCAACGTCCCTGTCATTCCCACGATTGTTTGGGGAAGTCAGCGGATCTGGACTAAAGGACGAAAGCGAGATTTTCGCAGGAATAAATTTCCGATTTCGATTTATGTCGGCGAACCCTTGGTTTTTACCCGTGAGACAGAGGTAGAGAGCGCCGAAAGGCAGATTAAGTCGGCCTTAGAGAAGTTACTTAGGAAAGTGCAGGATGAATATCCCGATGAGCACCGCGGCCAATGGTGGGCCCCTGCTCGTTTAGGTGGGAGCGCCCCTACCTTGGAAGAAGTCGAGGGCGAGAGAGGGTAACCTTTAGGACATGGCGCGCGAGAAAAAACCACGTAAATCACCAGAGTGGATTAAGACTCTAAAGCAGGCCTATCGCGTAACGCGCGAGGCCCGTCCACTCCTACCGGTACTGCTCATCATTGTCTTCGCCCTGGTGATGGCAGTGGGAATTGGCTTGGGAGTAATCGTCGGGCGGACCATCTACTTCTCGTTGATGACCATTCCTTTTGCCATCATTCTCACCCTCTTTATCTTCTCTCGATTAGCCGAATCTGCCGCCTATTCATCAATCGAAGATCAAGTGGGAGCAGGCGCAAGCGTTCTCATGTCTATTCGTAAAGGGTGGAGTACAACAGCTGGTGTTCAAGTCGCGCGGAATCAGGATCTGGTACATCGCAGTCTTGGCCGAGCTGGCGTCGTAGTCACTGGCGAGGGAACCAATGCAGTCCGCGTGATGATGACCGACGAACGACGAAAGATGGAGCGATTCCTCTCAGGAGTTCCAGTTCATGAAGTGCTCGTCGGTGAAGGTGAAGGACGCATCCCGCTTCGCAAGTTGCAGAAGCATTTAAAGAAACTTCCCAAAAAGCTAACTAAGTCCCAACTTCGCGAGGCGAGAGCGCGTGAGAAATCTGTGGGTGGGGCGAAGTTACCGATGCCCAAGGGCCCGATGCCGAACATGCGGAAGATACCCAAGCGCTAAATCCTGATTATCGGCACTGTCCGTACTGCTCGATCATGCACTCCACGCCCATGAACGGTTAATAGCGGTGGTACGACTAAGCAGATAAGTAGCGTGCGGATAAGGGTCGGCAGAACCCCGATTTTCATATGGGTATCGATATCCACGATCCGAATTCCTACGACCACTTGGCCAGCCGAACCCCCCAAGAGCGCAGTGAAGAGCGCAACTTCTACGAAGAAAACTGCTAGCTGGAGCCACCCTTGATCTATGGAGCCTTGGACTATCAACCCGGCGATGAGATAGGCGGCAAACCAATCGAGAATCAGCGCAAAGAGCCTGCGCCCATAGCTGGCAATCGCTATAGCCGGCTCCCCCAGGGCGCCTAGTTCATCGGGATTCTTGCTCACCCCCCAAGAGTACGGGCAACCCTCAAGGTTGACTCCACCAAAGGTAACAATCCCGAAACATGGGGGTTATTCCCGCTTCATGGCTCTGGCCTAGCCTTTCCCTTCGTTGGAGCGCCCTTCACCAGAGACGCTGAAAGGCTCTTCATCCACATGTATGAGCACGCCTCTTGGGTAAACGCTTAAGAGAATGAAAATGGAGGAAGAGATGTTTAAGAGCGCAAGCGAAATCCTTGCCTATATCAAGAAGGAAGATGTCAAGTTAGTCGATGTTCGATTTATCGATCTACCAGGCATTCAGCACCACTTCAATGTTCCTGCTCAATCTTTTGACGAAGCAGTATTCACTGAAGGGTTGATGTTTGACGGTTCGTCGATTCGAGGTTTTCAATCGATTCATGAATCCGATATGAAGCTACTTCCAGTGCCGGGTTCTGCATTTATCGATCCATTCCGTAAAGAGAAGACTCTCGTCATTCTCTTCTCCGTACATAACCCAGTAGACAACTCGCCGTATTCACGTGATCCACGTGGCATTGTCGCCAAGGCAGTGGAATACATGCGTTCAATTGGAATCGCGGACACTGCATTCTTCGCACCGGAGGCAGAGTTCTACGTCTTCGACGGTGTTCGTTTCAAGACCGGAATGAATGAGGCTTACCACCACATCGATTCTTATGAAGGTGCATGGAACACTGGCATCGAATACGACGCAGATGGAACGCCGAACCGCGGATATCGCACTCGAATCAAGGGTGGATACTTCCCTGTTTCGCCGACAGATCAATTTGCAGATCTGCGTGATCAAATGGTGATGAACCTTGGAAAAGCAGGGCTTCAAGTTGAGCGATCACACCACGAAGTGGGAACTGCAGGTCAGATGGAGATCAACTACAAGTTCACCGACATCTTGAGCGCGGGCGATGAATTGATGAAGTTCAAGTACATCATCAAGAACACCGCATGGCAGGCAGGTAAGACTGCAACCTTCATGCCAAAGCCGCTCTTTGGTGACAATGGATCGGGTATGCACGTTCACCAATCGCTATGGAAAGATGGTAAGCCGCTCTTCTGGGGCGAGGGCTATGGCGATCTCTCCGATATGGCACGTTGGTACATCGGTGGCTTGCTCAAGCACGCGCCATCACTACTTGCCTTTACCAACCCGACCGTAAACTCTTATCGCCGCTTGGTTCCTGGCTACGAAGCGCCAGTTAACTTGGTCTATTCGGCTCGTAATCGCTCCGCATGTATTCGAATTCCGATTACAGGTTCAAATCCAAAGGCGAAGCGAATTGAATTCCGTTGCCCGGATCCATCATCCAATCCATACCTTGCATTTGCTGCGATGTTGATGGCTGGACTAGATGGCATCAAGAACAAGATCGAGCCACCAAAACCAGTCGATAAGGATCTCTACGAGCTTGAAGGGGCCGAGGCTGCTTCGATTCCACAGGTTCCAGGTTCACTCGGCGAAGTTCTCGATAACCTCGCGAAGGATCACGCATTCCTTACCCAAGGTGGCGTCTTCGCTCAGGATTTGATTGATACCTGGATTGCCTTCAAGCGGAAGGAAGAGGTCGACTACGTCCGACTTCGTCCACATCCAGCGGAGTTCGAGCTCTACTTCGATATCTAAATCCCTCTAGATCAGAGACCCTCGGCGCCTCATACCGTCGGGGGTCTCTACTTTTTCCGATAAAGTTTTGGCATGGCACGAGTGAATTCCTTGATTGTCTTGGACGCAAGAGACAACATCGCAATCGCTTTGCAAGAACTTCCTGTAGGAATGCGAATCGAACAGAGTGATATCGCATCCGCATTAGAGGTGCAGACCGTCATTCCTCGCGGCCACAAGATTGCACTAGTAGATATTGCAAAAGGCGAAGCCATCATCAAATATGGCGAGCGAATGGGCCATGCATTTGCGCCAATTCTTCGAGGATCTCATGTCCATACCCACAATGTGATTGGCGATCGAGTTTCGACGGAGCCAACAGCATGATCACTGGTTATGCAAATAACTCTCGAGGAGTTGGCGTTCGAAGTCTCCAACTCATCCTTCCCTCCGTTGTCTGCTCAACCCACCTCTCAAAGAAAGTTGCAGAAGAAGTCGGCGCAATAACTTTTTCCCATCAACATGGCTGCGCAATCATCGGACCTGACGTGGCAGGTGTAAATGATTTCTTTGTTGCGCTAGCCGGCCACCCAAATATCCACTCGACGCTAGTCCTGGGTCTTGGCTGCGAAACGCTTCAAGGAAATGAACTTACTGAGAGCATTGCAGTCAAATTCCCAGAGACAAAGTATGTAGTTATCCAAGAGAGCGCGGGTATGACTGGTGCGCTTGAACTCAGCGTTGAAGCGGCGCGCCAGCTTCGCGTTGATGCTCCGCACGCCCCCCTTGATCACTTAGTGATTGGTGTCGAGGGCAACCCGGAAGCGGGATTGCTCGATGGTTTTGCAGATCTGGTTGCGAAGGCAGGACATACACTCGTGTTATCCAACGATTTCAAGGAGCCTTCTCGGAATTTTGCCAAACTCATTCGCGAGCGGACTCATGTAATCGCCTCATTCCCTGATGCCAATCAACCCCCCACCGGGCTCCCGCTGATTCCAGTGGTCACGATTGCTAATACTCAATCCCTTCTCCATCAGGCGCTTGTAGATGACTTCGATTGCAGGAGCGGCACGTCAGCTGAGCATCTATTCGAAAGATTGCTTGCTGTCGCCAATGGTGAAGCGAGCAAATCTGAGGCCAAGAAAATCGGAGAAATTGTCGTTCCTCGTATGGTTCGGAGCGTGTGATGAGTGGAAGTGAGCCATCATTGCTGACAGGATATCCACGAAAAAATGGCCGGTGGGGCTTTCGAAATTACATCTTGATTCTCCCCTTGCATAATGTGCTCAATCAACTTGCTGAAGAGGTGCGGCTGAACCACCCCGCTCAATCAGTAATTACCTCTGTCGCCCATGACTGGAGTGGAGAAATCGATAGCGATTGGGATCGAATCCATCGGGTCTTTTCCGGTTTCGCAGTCAATCCAAATGTAGGAGCGACGATAGTGATTGGCGTGGGCTCAGCAGCAGAGGAAGAAATCGTGGAAGCGGCGCGAGCCAAACGCGAGATGCCCATCGCCTATTTGACCCTAAGAGATTCTGGTGGCTTCGATAATTTGCGCCAACGCCTCATGGAATCGGTCTCAGAGGTCTTTCCTCTGGTTGCATCCATCAAGCGGGAGAGCGCGCCATGGAGTGCGATTGTTCTTGGTCTCGAATGCGGCGGTTCGGATGCATATTCGGGAATTACTGCCAATCCGGCGCTCGGAGTTGCCAGTGACAAATTTGTGGAACTGGGCGGCACCTCGATACTCGCTGAAACCATGGAGATTCTTGGCGCCGAACATCTCCTCGCTGCCCGTGCAAAAACACCTGAAGTTGGGCAAGCGATTATCGATGTCGTTGCTCGATATGAACGTTCCATTACTTATGAGGGAATTGATATTCGAGGAGCGCAACCTAGCCGTGGAAATATCGAAGGTGGGTTGACTACTCTCGAAGAGAAATCACTCGGCGCTGCAAAGAAAGCAGGGAACGCCCCTTTTACAGGGGTGCTCGACTATGCCTACCTCCCTACCGAGCCTGGTCTCTACTTTATGGACACTCCAGGGCATGACATCGAACAGTTGACTGGTTTTGCTGCAGCCGATGTCAATATCACGGTCTTCACTACAGGTCGCGGCACACCAACTGGTTCTGCTGTCATCCCAACCATTAAGGCAGCAACCAATACTGAGATGGCTACTGCGCTCCCAGATTTGATTGATTTAAATGCCGGCACTATTGCTGATGGCACCGAAACACTCGCCGAGGTCGGCGCCCGAATCTTTAATGAAATCATCGAAGTGGCAAATGGCAAACTCACTGCCGCCGAAAAAGGTGGCCACCGCGAATTTAATCTCTCGCGACTATATGGTTCAACTCAATAACGGTTAGAGATTCTCTGCCACAGCAAGTGGGCCAAATTTGCGCACCTGATCAAGATAGCCAGCAATTACAGGCCACTCCCCCTCGTTTATTGGGGCCTGCAAACCCGGAGTCTGCATTACTTGGCGGACTGCGCGATTTGATTCCTCCACTCGTGCCCGATCTAGCAGCTCCGCTGCGAGTGGATCTGTAACAGATAATCCACTCTGCAAAAATCCAATCCAGAGAGAAATGGCAAAGGCGATTCGCTCCCGAGGTTGCCCTGCCTGATGAAGAGCGTTCATTGCAAGAAAGAGTCGTTGCGGCAATTTTGCCGAGCCATCCATAGCGATTTGAGCGCTCCGATGAGCTACTGCGCTATTTCCTATCCGTGCTCGTGCCTGTGCACAATATTTCGCTACATCAACGGAGCTCGGGGCTACGAAAGAGTTCGCTAATTGCTCTTGGAGCCGGGCGATAAATCCACTCCACTTCGGCAGCGCAATCGCTTGATAGACATATTCAATTCCGGACAATTGACTGAAATATGCCGTTGTCGAGTGGGCGCCATTAAAGAGTCGCAACTTTAAAGCCTCGTACTCCTCCACTTGAGGAGAGATTTCAATGCCAATGTCGGCAAGAAGTCTGTCGCCGGCATGTGGTTCAACTACCCACTGTCGAAATGGCTCGGTAGAAATAAGCGACTCATCACAAAACCCAAATTCGCGTTCAAACTCTTCAATTGCAGATGGCGTGATGGCAGGAACGATCCGATCTACCATTGAATTAGGAGTAGAGATATTTGCTAGCCATTGTTGGAAATCCGAATCAAGATCTCGCTGATGTGCACTCGCCAAGAGAACTCTTTGAAGAAATTGGCCGTTGGCTGGTAAGTTGTCACAAGAAATCAGCACGGGCGCAGCGAGGCCGCGCGAAAATCTCAACTGCAGAATATCAAGCAAACGATTAGGCATTGAATCACTTTGTATTCCCGCCTGGTATGCCTTCTCCGTGACAGTGATGGTGATGAGCTTAAGTTCAGGCGAGAGAATCGCTTGAGAGAGTGGAGCGTTACCGAGGTCGTAGAGCGAGCCGTCGAGAATCGAACCAATTACTCGTGGATTCTGCCTCTCCCCTTCCCGTTCATTGACGGTGTACATGAAATCTTGTTTTCGAAGCGCGTCAGTGACCCGAGCGCTTCGTGGAGATATTCCATAGATGCTCCACTCACCTACCCCGCTACGAAGAGCATCGTCACAGTAAACCGCTTGATGTCCACGGTGGAATGCGCCAAGGCCAAAGTGGATGACACCTATCTTCCTATCGGCGCGGGAATATTCAGGGGTCAGAGCTTTCACAACCGAAAGAACTCCTTGGAGAGGTGATAGGCAATCTGATCCGCGATAACCGATGCATCCTCCTCGCTCACTCGATGTGAATGAACCAGGTCAGCGAGATAGCCAGCATCAAATCGACGAGCAACATCGTGACGCGCTGGAATTGAGAGGAATGCCCGAGTGTCGTCGATAAAGCCCAATGTATTGAGATAGCCGGCGCTCTCTAGCGTTGCATCGCGCCAGCGGCGCATCCCATTAAGGCTGTCATGGAACCACCAAGGGGGTCCAAGCTTGACTGATGGATATGCCCCAGCAATCGGCGCGAGCTCGCGTGAATATGTCGCTTCATCAAGGGTGAAGAGAGCCAACCGAAACTTTTCCGCAAAACCAAAACGGTTGAGCAGGGGTTTGAGCGCGCTGGTGAACTCGGTGCGGGTAGGAATGTCAAAGCCGCGATCGGGTCCGTATTTATCAAAAATAGCTCGAGAGTGATTCCGCGATGAACCTGGATGTAGTTGCATCACCAAACCATCATCGGCTGACATTTGGGCATGCTCCATCAGCATGACTGCTCGGAAAGCCTGGGCATTTGCCTGCGTGACATTTCCATTTCTGAGCTCAACAAAGAGCGCTTCCTTCTCATTCTCAGTAAGTTCAATCGTCAAGGCTGATGGCGTGCCATGGTCAGTTGCTTTGGCGCCAGCCTCGATGAATCGATCTCGCGCTCTACGAAGGGCCGCTCGAAATGTAACGAACGAGTCAATTGCGATGGCGCTACTGGCTTCAAGATTGCGCAGCGAGCTCTGCCAGTCACTACGTTCCGGATCGCTTACATCATCGGGTCGAAAAGTTGGAATCACTCGAGCTTTCAGAGAGGTTGATTGAAGTGCTCGATGATGTTCGAGCGAGTCACTCGTGCCATCAGTCGTTGCAAGGACTTCAATTCGGAATCTCTCAAATAACTGCTGGGGCAGAAAGCCGTCACTAGCAATCGTGTGTGATATCTCCGCGTAGATTTGTGCGGCCGTAGTTTTGTTGAACGGGAGGGTAATCGAAAAAATCTCGGAAAGAATCTCTTCGAACCAGATCCGTGAGGGTGTACCGGCAAATGCAATCCAGTTCTCAGCAAGGAGTTGCCAAATTTCCTCTGGCGCAATTGCCTTTTGAGATCTCTCCCCCTTCGTCGGAATATCTAACTGTTCGTAGGTAACTCCCACGCTTGCCAACATTCTGGTGATGTAGTGGTCAGGCGTGATGAGCAGCGCGACTGGGTTGGGAAAAGGCTTATTCTCTGCAAGCAGCGCGGGATTGACATGTCCATGTGGAGAAATGATGGGGAATGCGCTCATCTTTCTATAAAGCTCTCGAGCTAATGCAACTGCACCTTCTTTACATCCAAAGTATCTATCTGGATGAAGGTTAGACATGACTTTCTATCCAATCGAATGCCTGCTTTTGCATCGCTACAGTGAAAGAGTGTTGGACGGGATAGAACTCCCCCTTGTACAAACCCTGATTGACAGATGCATAGTGAGTGCTGAGCATGTTATGTGCATCTGCCATCCCTTCTTTTGTGAACAATTGATCTTCACCGCAATACTGTACAAATAATGGGGTCTTCGAGATCATGGCCACCTCTGGCCATTCACCAGCGCTGGCAAGATTAAAAGGAAAGAACATCCACGAGTGCGGGGCAATATGTTCGTGGAGCATCGATCCATACGTTGCCATTGCACCAGTGGAGACCACCGCACGTAACTCTGGATTTGTGGCGTGGAGAACGAGCGCACGACATCCTCCACCCGATAATCCGATGACAGAAATTGGACCTGCAATCTCAGGTAGTTGTTTTGCCACCTCTAGAGCGACGCGATCATCATGGTTGAGGATGCCTGCCATGGTGGCGCCAAAAAGGCTCAGATATTTGTTTAACGACAAAGACTCAAACATGACTGAGAGATTTTCGAAATCTTCGGGTCGAGCAGAACCGTGAATCTCTTTGATTCGAGGCGGAATCTCCTCGAGTCCAAAACCACGTGAACCCCAAGGGAAGCAGTCATGGACCAGAACCGCAAAACCACGTTTAGCTAATTCATTTGCAGGTGCTCGGTTCCCATAGTGATCGCGACGAACCCATTGCGCACGTTCAGGTAATTGTTGAGCACCCCTCTGTGCAACTTTCTCCTTGCCAAATTCCTTCAGATCATCGTGGCTATGGAGGTAGAGCGCGCCAGGAAGTGGGCCTTCCGCCTGACTTGGCGTGAGAAGAAAGGCTTGCGTAGGTGCTCCCCACCCAACGTTCCAGGAGAGCGAAGTGACGGTAATTCCATCAAATTCACTGACCTGCCCCCGGTTAACGACAATATTCTCTGGAATGGCAGGAACTGCGCCAAGGACAGCGACCAACCTCTCGCGTGTTAGCGGGGCGCTCCCCTTCTTGCCGAAAGTAAGGGCGCTAGCCAGGCTCTCCAAGGCGTTCACTTCCATCTTCCTAGCCTATTGAGTGCCCTTCCAGTTGTAGTTACAAATGATTTGCAATAACGTTCGCTTATGCATATCCCAGACGGCTTCATCAATATCCCGACCGCCTCAGCCTCGGCCGCCCTGGCCGCCACTGGCTTGGGCTATTCGGTCCGGGCCGCCCGGGAGAAACTCGATGAAAAAGCTGCACCACTAGTTGGGTTGGTTGCGGTCTTTATCTTCGCCGGCCAAATGATCAATTTTCCGGTCGCTGCAGGCACCTCCGGCCATTTACTTGGTGGCGCTTTGGCGGCGGTACTGGTGGGGCCACACGCCGCCTCGCTTGCACTCACCGTTGTTCTGGCGATTCAAGCGCTCCTCTTTGCCGATGGTGGCTTAACCGCCCTCGGACTCAATATCTTCAACATGTCTATCGTTGGTGTCTGGGGTGGTTACGGCGCATTCCTGGTGATGCGGAAGATTTTCCGATACACACGTACCTCGGTGATGGTTGGCTCTGCAGTAGGTGCATTCCTCTCCGTGCCGCTCGCAGCAACTTTTTTCAGTATTCAATATGCAATCGGTGGAGCGGGTACCTTCGCGCCATCGACTGTTTTCGCCGCCATGTTCAGTACTCACATTCTCATCGGCATAGGTGAGGCAATCATCACAACTCTTACCGTGGGAGCAATACTCAAAACCCGACCTGATCTAGTTTTTGGAATGCTCAAGGTTCGACAATGAAGAATCGACGCTTCTACCTTGTTGGTATTGCAATCGCATTGGTCATTGCAGGCTTTCTCTCGTTTTACGCCTCTTCGTCACCAGATGGCTTAGAGAAGGTTGCTATCGATCTTGGATTTATCGACTCAGCGAAAGAGTCGGCAGTTGCCGACTCGGCGTTGGCTGACTACGGAGTAGCTGGTCTCGATAATGAGAGACTCTCCGTAGGCATTGCTGGAGTGATTGGCGTGATTGCTACTGGTTTAGTCATGGTCTTACTCATTCGGCTGATAGGTAAAAAGAGAAATTAACCTTCAGACTGATACTCAACCTGGCACGCATACCCATACGCACGGCCATTCACACGGCCACGGCGTCGGTGAGCGGTTATATATCCACCGCCACTCGCTCGTTCACGAACTTCCCGGACATATCAAGCTTGTTGCGTTTTTTGCATTCATCATCATCGCAGTCCTCACTCCTATTCAACAATGGCAATCCTTTGTTGGCTATTTCCTCATCATCTTTCTTGCTTTAGCGCTATCGAAATTACCTCCGCTCACTCTTGCCAAGCGTGCGACTATCGAATTCCCATTCATCATCTTTGCCATTCTCATGCCGTTCACCGCAGGTGGAGAAATGTTCGATATTGGCCCCTTGAACCTCTCTCGCGAGGGAAGTATCGCCGGATTGAATCTCATCACTAAAGCCACCCTCGGTGTTTTCTGTTCGATGATTCTCGCCGGTTCAACCACTGCTCATTCGCTACTTGCAGGTTTTGTTCGAATAAAGACCCCGTCGCTTTTCGTGCAGATAGCGGCCTTCATGATTCGCTATCTCAATGTCATCAATGATCAAATGGCGCGCATGAAAGTTGCTAGAGAATCCCGAGGCTTTCAGGCGGAAGGGATTCGTAGTTGGCCGATATTTACCTCAACCCTTGGCGCTCTCTTTATTCGCGCCTACGAGCGTGGTGAGCGAGTCCATCTAGCGATGCTCTCCCGTGGATACGCTGGAACTCTCTCCTCGTTATCGCTCGAGAACGTTCAACCTAAACATTGGCGAGTAGGTCTGACCTTCCCCTTCTTGGCAGCGCTCTCTTTTTTAATCGGTAGAGTGCTCTTCTCATGATGCCAAAACCTAGCGTGCATGTGAGCGCACTTCATTATGCATACCCTGATGGGAACAAAGCGCTCAATGGCGTTGACCTCACCATTGCTAAAGGTGAGCGCGTAGCACTTCTAGGCCCCAACGGTGCCGGCAAAACTACGCTGGTGATGCATCTCAATGGGATTCTCTCCCCCACATCAGGCTCAATCGATATTGGTGAATTTACACTCGACGAAAAAAATAGAGAGGTCACCAAAAAGGTCCGCGAGAAGGTGGGAATCGTCTTCCAGGATCCTGATGATCAACTCTTCATGCCCACTGTCTATGAAGATGTCGCATTTGGACCGACCAATATGAGGCTTGCAAAAGAGGAGATTGAACGACGTAGCACTAGGGCGCTAGAGATGGTTGGGATGATTGAACTTAAAGATCGAGCCCCACATCATTTATCGTTCGGACAGCGACGAAGAGTTGCTGTTGCAACCGTATTGGCGATGGAACCTGAGATTTTGATCCTTGATGAACCGTCATCAAACCTCGATCCAGCATCTCGTCGTGAATTATCCGAGATTCTGCTCGCACTTGATGTCACCATATTGATGGTGACCCACGACTTGCCTTACGCATTTGAGATCTGTGAACGCTCACTCATTCTCAATCAGGGAGCAATCGTGGCTGATGAGGCGACGGTAACGATTCTTCGAAACAGCCAACTGCTTGCCGCAAACCGCCTTGAACTACCGAAAGGCTTCGTTATCTAGCGTTGCTCTCAATCGAGGAAAAAGTCGAGAAGAAAGTCTTTCGTACCCGGCACGACTGCATACTTATCGAGATCAGTGATTCCAATGCTGGCCAACACTTCATCGTCGACTAAGAACTCTCCGGTTCGCTCGGTACCAGTGAGAATGACATGGGCAGCATCGGCAAGGATCTCAGGAGTCCGGCAGGCAGCAGTGTCGATCCCCGGAATCATCTGCAACGCTGCAGTGTCGATTGCGGTGCGCGGCCACAAGGCATTGACCTTGATGCCGTCGCGCTTTAATTCATCGGCAAGGCCCAATACACACATGCTCATTCCATATTTGGCCATGGTGTAGGCCAGATGATTCTTAAACCATTTTGATTTCATAGATAGTG
>Ga0194115_10000182_pt1 | contig 98354 bp, 86 predicted proteins | sample TA2MahsurfametaG_3_FD_148656 | JGI IMG/M metagenome (GOLD analysis project Ga0194115, IMG submission 148656) | Freshwater microbial communities from Lake Tanganyika, Tanzania - TA2015002 Mahale S4 surface | ecosystem: Environmental > Aquatic > Freshwater > Lake | place: Tanzania: Lake... | reverse complement strand
ACCGTGTTTGTATCGACATCGATGTCAACGTCGATCGCACACCCCGCGTGGCAGAACCGACAGAACGTGCGCTTCGTGATTGTTGTCATCAGTTTCCCCCTGCTGCCTGAATCGAACGAAAAACCAACGCCATATTACGACACGACGGGGCGCACCGTCTTGGACGTGGCTTTCGGCTTTGCGGTCATGGCCTGTCGCATTGTCACGACGCAGGTTGTCGCCCTGGCGGGAGCAACCAGGTTTGCCCCAACGGGTCTACAACCACCCGACATTCGCCAAGAGACGGCTCCAGAGCCCACGGGCTTGATCAGAGCACGCAACGAGGTCGGCTTGCCCTTCTCCAAGGCTGGTCCTCTCCAAGACTGGTTCAGTACCGGCGCGGAGTACGAAATCTTCGGAAAAACCACCTTGACCCCATTCTCCGCGATGACGAAGGTGGGCAAGACGGTTTCCTTCGTGCAACGTTGCACCATCGGCCAAGTAGTGCGCTGCCGCAGTCTTGACCTCGAGATTCTTCGTGTTCGCAGCGGTGTCAACGCCAATCGACGGGAAATTGAAATATGCGACGTTTGTCGAGACCGAGATCGGCGCCGGCACCTCGGCCGCGTAAACGTTCACAAATGTCTTCGTTCGGGCATGGAAGGTGAGCGCGTCGTTCGTCGCTCGGTCGACGTCGCAGACCACGAATCGCATGCTCGGAATTCCGCAGCGGTCGGTCCAGGGCTTCGACGTGTCATCGCTCTTTTCGGTGTCGAAGTTGATGTGCTGTGTGGCTGATTCGGTCGCCAGATGTGCCGGCTTGCCCTCCATCATCACCTTCACATCCTGACGCGTGATCGCAAAGTCGATCAGCACCGGAGAAAAGTCGAGCTCGCCCTAGTTGCCGGGTTGGTCAGCCGGTCGATCAGAAGAGCCGACCGTTCAGACTTGGTCGGGGTAAAACAGAACGTGGTGACCGACACAGAGCACTCAGCCATATAGACCAAATACCCGTCTTCCGAGTCGCGATTGTGGCACGGCTTGACATAGTTGGTGGTGCTGCAGGACCGCGTGAGGTTTTCGTAATGCGGGGCTGGATCGGCCGCTTGCGTTGGCCGGTTTGTCGCGTTCTGCAGGACTCCGTCTGCAGCAAGAACCACGGCAACCAGAACAAGAAAACGCTCCATTGAAACCCCAAAGAACGCAGATCGAGCAGACGCGCCAGAGTCGCCCGACTTCGTTTTCCGGTTTGGTGAAGACCCGAAATGCAGAAAAGCCCCGGCACGAGCCGGGGCTTTTCGCGAACGGTTGTGACGTGTCAGCCAAGAAGGATTTCAGAGAGCAGCCAGAGGACCAGCCACAGAACGCCACCGGCGATGAGGGCGTTCTTGTGGTTCTCGTAGGGCCACAGCAGCTTGTTGGTTGCCGCCGTGCCGCCGAGGAGGCCGAGAGCATTGAGCTCGAGGATCGCGGTGATTGCAATGGCAATGACGAAGAAGGTCCACGCAGAGCCACTGCTCGCATCGGCGAACGCGCCGCTGTAGAAGTGCGCCGGACCGACCATGAAGAACAGCATCGAGAAGGAGAAAATGAAGTTCTGACGCGAAGCGAGCAGTGCGCGACGACCCGCACCGGCCGCTGCAGGGTCGGCGTCCCGGCCATCGATGACGTTGACGGCGTTGGCGAGGACGACACGCTGGTTCTTCCAGATGACCATCCAGACGTTGGCGGCCATCAGGGTGCCGAGCACCATGCCGACGCTGATCGCCACGTTGTGGCCGACACCGTTCAAGGACGAGCCGGACATGAAGTCCTTGTAATAGTTCTCGATGAGGCCGGTGATAAGTAGACCGGTCACGAGCGTGGCAATGGCCGCCCAGCGGAACCACCACAGTGCGCGGCGCGCAACCTTGTCGATGGCGAAGTTTCGGGCCCTGCCCTCGTCGCCGTAGGCCGCGAAGGCGGGAACCTGTACGAGGTTGAAGTAATAGAGAAGGCCGATCCAGCAGATGCCGACGACCACGTGCAACCAGCGGAAGGCGAAGTTCCCGAGGTAGTCACGACTGAGGAGTTCGAGTGCTTGCATTGGCTTTGCTCCCTTGATTGGGCATGAGTGATGTGATTGAGAAAGTACCAGTCCTCGGCGGGTACGGGAGGGACTGCCCAAGAGCGGGGGCAGTAGGGTGAAGGCGCCATGGCCCACGAATTCATCTACACGTGCTACAAACTGGGCCGCTTTTATCCTCCGGAGCGCACGGTTCTCGAGAACATCTCCCTGTCCTTCTACCCCGGGGCCAAGATCGGCGTCATCGGGTCGAACGGAAGTGGCAAGTCGAGTCTTTTGCGCATCATGGCCGGAGAGGACGACGGTTATTCCGGCGAGGCCCGCCTGACCCCCGGCTTCTCGGTCGGTCTCCTCGAGCAAGAACCCCAACTCGACCCCGCCAAGGACGTTCTCGGGAATGTGATGGACGGTGTCGCACCGGTCCGCGATCTGCTGGCCCGCTACGAGGAGGTGATGGCGATGTGGGGAGACCCCGACGCCGACTTCGAGAAGGTCGGCGCACTGCAGGCCGACCTCGAGGACAAAATCGCCGCCGCTGATGCCTGGAGCCTCGACCGCAACGTCGAAATTGCGATGGATGCGTTGCGCTGCCCGCCGAACGACGCCGATGTGACGAAGCTGTCGGGCGGCGAACGTCGCCGCGTCGCTCTCTGCCGCCTGCTGCTCAGCCGGCCCGATCTTCTGCTCCTCGATGAACCGACGAACCACCTTGACGCAGAAAGTGTTCTGTGGCTCGAACGGTTTCTCTCCGAGTACCCGGGCACGGTTGTCGCCATCACCCACGATCGCTACTTCCTCGACAATGTTGCAAAATGGATTCTCGAACTTGACCGTGGTCGCGGCTATCCGTTCGAGGGCAACTACACCAGTTGGCTCGAGCAGAAGCAGGCGCGCCTCGCCCAAGAGGAGAAGTCGAACGAGATGCGCGCGCGCACGTTGCAGCGCGAACTCGAGTGGGTTCGCATGTCACCCAAGGCTCGCCAGGCAAAGGGCAAGGCGCGCCTCGCCGCCTACGAGAAGTTGCACGCCGAAGCCGAGGCGGCCGAACGCGGACCCGATCGCCTGGAAATCGCCATTCCTGCCGGACCAAGGCTCGGCGACACCGTCATCAAGGTCGAGGGCCTGTCGAAGGGCTACGGCGAACGATTGCTCATCGACAATCTTTCGTTCTCGTTGCCGCCCGCAGGCATCGTCGGGATCATCGGCCCCAATGGCGCCGGCAAGACGACGCTCTTCCGCTTGCTCGCGGGACTCGAAGCACCCGACGCAGGAGCCGTCAACGTCGGCGACACCGTGCAATTGAGCCACGTCGACCAGAACCGTGACGATCTCGACCCGAAGGCCACCGTCTACGAGGAGATCACGGGTGGCGTCGAGCACATGAAGATTGGCGGACGCGAAGTGCACGGCCGTGCCTACGTTGCAAGTTTCAATTTCAAGGGGAGCGACCAGCAGAAGTTGGTCGGCGATCTCTCGGGCGGCGAACGCAACCGTGTGCACCTCGCCAAGCTCTTGAAGCGTGGCGGAAACGTGCTCTTGCTCGACGAGCCGACCAATGACCTCGACGTCGACACACTGCGCGCCCTCGAAACGGCACTCGAAAGCTTCCCCGGATGCGCTGTCGTCATCAGCCACGACCGTTGGTTCCTGGACCGCATCGCGACCCACGTGCTCGCGTTCGAGGGCGACAGTCAGGTGCGTTGGTTCGAGGGAAATTTCAGCGAATACGAGTCGTGGCGACGCAAAGAACTCGGCTCGTCGGTGGACCAGCCGCACCGCATCAAGTACAAGCCCCTCAATCGATGAACGTGCCATCCAGCCTCAGGGTCATCCGCTGGGTGTGCGCCGTTGTCTTCGTCTGCGGTATCGCGGGCATCATCGTGTCGTCGATCAACGGAAACAACGAGGGCTGGGTCGTGACCATCGGTCTGACCACCACGCTTGCTGCGATCACACTCATCATCGCGTCAACGGTCGCATCACGGTTGCGGATACCCGCGTTCAACGAAGTCGCCGCGGAAAAACTCGAGTCGCTGATCGCGACCGAGGTTGCCAACGGTGCGGACGAGGATTCCTTGCGCGAGATCGTTCGACGCGCGGTGGAACTCGGAAGACAGTCGTCGTGACCGGGCCCGCCGTCGTTGCCGACGACCATCTTCTCGCCGCCCACCTGGCACACGAGACGGGTGTCCGTCTCAACGCGCTGCGCAACGAACTCTTCGCAGAGAACGCGTCGCCGTGGTACGTCATGGACACCGGCGATGCGACGGGGCACCGATACCTCATGGGTGCGCTCAGCGAACACAGACCAGACGATGCTGTGCTGTCCGAAGAGGGAGCCGACAACGCACAGCGCCTCGGTGCCGACCGCGTGTGGATCATCGATCCCCTCGACGGGACGAACGAATACGGTGAGCGTGGCCGGTCCGACTGGGCGATTCACGTCGCGCTGTGGGAAAAAGGCGATCTCGTTGCCGGCGCCGTTTCGCTTCCCGCCCTCGGCGTCACGCTCGACACCCACCCGTCGACCAGGCCGACGCTGCCACCCATGCCCGACCGCAAGGTGCGCCTGATCACCTCGCGCAACCGAGCACCGTATTCGGCGATCCTCGTCGCCAATGCAATCGACTGTGATGCGATTCGACTCGGCTCGGCCGGAGCAAAGGCCATGGCCGTCGTCCTCGGCGAAGCCGACATCTACGTGCACGACGGCGGCCAGCACCAGTGGGACTCGGCCGCGCCCGTCGCCGTGGCGCGTGCCGCCGGATTCCACACCAGCCGCATCGACGGCTCCCCTCTCCTCTACAACGAACGCGACACGTGGCTGCCCGACCTTCTCATCTGCCGGCCCGAACTTGCCGAGCCGGTGATGAAGGCGCTCTGGAACAACGACTGACGCGAAATCTCAGAACGCGAGTCAGTGGAGGTAGTCGTTCGTATGCTCGCCGAGGCGCGGCACGGGCCCGGGTCGCAACGTGTACCCATCGAAGTCGACGGGATTGTTCACCGCCTCGAAGGGCTCTTCACCATCGCGGGGCGACATCGCCACGAACGCACCGGATGCGCGGGCCTGTGGGTCGACGATCACCTCGGGAATCGTGTTGAGCGGCGCCCACCAGACGTCGTGTTGGTCGAACCTCGCGGCCCACTCGTTCATCGGACGTTCGGCGAACAGTTCATCGAGTGTCGCGATCAGTTCGGTGTTGTTTGCCAGCCGGAGCTTCGCCGTCGCGAAGTGGTCGACCCGCAGACGATCGGAGTCGACCGCGGCAACAACTGCCGGCCAATGGCGGTCGCCTTCGAGCGCGAGCATCCAGAATGCGCGACCGTCGCCTGCGAAGTAGTTGAGCATCAATGGGGCGCGTCCGTTCTCGCGCGGACGCGTGCTTTCGCGTTTGCCGAATCGCAGCTGAATGCCGATGTCCCAGCCGATGTTGTAGATGCCGTTGCGCAACAGGCTGGTCGAGACGAGCCTTCCCTGGCCGGTGCGCTGTGCGTCGAAAAGGGCGGCGGCGACACCGGCGACGAGCGACATACCCGTGACGTGGTCGCCCTGGCCACTGCGGTTCGGCGGCGGGTTGGCCCCGGGTGGCACGAGCGTGTGCGCAAGACCCGAACGCGCCCAGTAACCGCCGATGTCGTAACCGGGACGGTGCGCATCGGGTCCCTCGAGGCCGTAGCCCGTGATGATTCCGTAGACGAGCCGCGGATTTGCCGCGCGTATGCTCGACGGGTCGAGTCCCAGACGGGCGAGGGCTGCGAGGCGAACGTTGGTCACGAAAGCATCGGCCGACGCGAGAAGTTCGCGCATCTTCGCCCGGCCCCCATCGGACCGGAGATCGATGACGACCGACTTCTTGCCGCGATTGTCGATCTCGAAGGGTGGCACCGCGTCCTGATCACCCTGCCCCAACGCCCCGAAGATGTTGCGCTGCGGATCGCCGGCCGGCGGCTCGACCTTGATGACTTCGGCTCCCCAATCTGCAAGCACTCCGCCACAAGCCGGCCCGGCCACCCACACGCCGAGTTCGACGACGCGAACGCCCGCGAGCGGTCCCCCCTGCGACACGGCGACGTCAGTCCTCCAGGATCGTGACTGTGCCGAGGTCGCCGTTCACTTCGATGGTTGCTCCGTCGCGGATGCGGCGCGTCGCATTGACGACCGAAACGACGCAGGGGATACCGAGCTCGCGGCTCACGATGACGGAGTGACTGTTCAACGCCCCGACATCGACCACGACACCACCGGCAGGGATGAATAGCGGCGTCCACGAGGGATCCGTGTTCGGAGCGATGAGGATGTCACCCTCTTCGAGTGCCGATGGATCCGCCAAGTCGAGGATCACCCGCGCACGCCCACGTGCAACGCCTGCACAACCCGCGTTGCCCTGCAACACGTCACCCTTCTTCACGGCCTCGACTCTGACCTCGGTGCGCTTCGGAAGATCCTCGATTTCTGGAACACGCCTGTCACCCTCGACGAAGTAGGGGGTCTCCAGTTCCCACAGTGAACGCCACTGCGCCTCGCGCTCGGCGAGCTTCTCGGTGAACGACTTGGGGTCGGCGATGAACGTATCCAGCTCGTCGTTCATCAACATGAAGACCTGCTTCTCGTGGGCGATCGCACCGGTGGCCGCGTGGCGGCGACCGAGCTCGCGCATCGCGACACGTGCCTCGTTCATGACTCGGATGCAGTTCGTCTTGCTGCGTTCGCGCCACGCGTTGAAACGACGACCCGAGGCTGCGGCGAGCTTCACCATTGTCGTCGCCTCTTCGTTGCCCGTCACGCGCTCGAGGGCCACGGCGAGGGCAGCAGTCGAGTCGGCCACGGTGCGGGCCACGGCCTTTGCGGGATCACCGTCGGGGCCGACCTGGCGCATGGCGTCGATTAGGGCAAGCGCCAAGGTCGGCTTGGTCTCCCACACATCGGAGTAGAGGTCCCACTCGTTGGGACCGCGGGAACCGAACTCGTAGAGGAAGTCCTCGAATCCCTGTTGGAACCCGGGTGAGTTCTGCGGCAAACGGGACAGGGCCCACATCGCGAGACCGGGGGCCGCCGAGTCGACGTCGCCCGCGCCCGCGATGATCCGCACGAGAAGGTCGGGAACGATCTGGCCGAGCACCGTCGGGCCGGTTGCCGTATTCGTCGATGTCATCACGTGATCGTCGAACATCCGACGGTGCACGGGGATGAGTGATCGCGCGTACTCGACGAGCGCAGCGTCGCTCGCCTCGGCCAGGTTCGGGCGTTTTGCGCGAATCTCCTTCGCAACCTGCTTCGACTCTTCGAGTTCGGGATAATCGGTGATCGTCAACGCCCAGTTCGCACGATCGGTGAGTTGCTTGGCAACCGTCTCGTTCGGATCGTCGGGATGCGGAACGTAGGGTGGCGTGTCGGGCCGCGTGCCGAAGAACGCAAGGTCGATCGGCTCGGCGCCGACACCGGCACGCACGCCGAAGAGGCGCACGACCGAGGCATTGACGTAGAAGAAGCCGTTGAAGAAACCACAGACGGGGTTGAAACCCTCGGCGTGCACTTCGCCCTCGAGAACCGAACCATTCCGCACGTTGCCGTCACGCCAGCCTTCCATCGTGCCGGGAATGAATGCCAGGCTCGCACCCAGCGGGCTGATCGGTTCGGGCAGGACGTCGCTTGCGTTCGATCGCGTGTAGACGGGGAAGCGCTTGCTCGCGTGTGTGTCAGTGATCCAGTGGGACATTCTTTGCTCCGTGTTTTTCGGTGTTGCTACCTGCGCTTCATTCGCCGAGAACTGTAACCATTCCCGTCGAGCCGTTCACCTCGAGAAGCGCACCATCGGGAATGCGCCGTGTCGCCTCGGTTGCCGAAATGACACAAGGGATGCCGAGCTCGCGACTGACGATGATGGCGTGGCTCAGGGGCGCACCGACATCGACGACCACGCCCGCCGCGGGAACAAAGAGGGGCGTCCATGAGGGGTCGGTGATCGGCGCAACGAGAATGTCGCCGGGTTCGAGGGCGGTCGGGTCGTTCGAGTCCAGAATCACCCGCGCGCGACCACGCGTGAGGCCGGGACAACCCGGCATCCCCTGCAGTACGTCACCCACGGAAAGTCGACCGGCCGACGTCGCCGACCGCGCCTCCCAGGTGTCGGGACTGGTCGCCGAACCGACGAAGACGAATTGCGGGGTCTTTGCCGACAGTTCTTCGTACCTCGCACGACGTTCACGTACGAGACCGAGCCACTTTCCGGCATCCCCGTTCGGGGCACCGATGAGTCCGTCCATTTCATCGGCCTGCACGAATCCGAAGTCCTCGACTTCGTCGAAGAAGCCGCGTTCGACCATGCGCCGGCCGAGTTCGCGCATCGGCATGCGGCACTCGTGGATGAGCCGGATGTTGTTGGTCTTCGTACGCTCGCGCGCCGGTATCCATGCTTGCGATGCCGCGATCGCAACCGACAATTGACCATGCACCGCGGCATCACCCGCCACGACCGCGAGCAACTCCTCCGCGGCGGCGACCCGCTCACGCGCCCGCTCGACGCTGTGCCCCGCCGGATCCGCCGAAGATGGCGCGAGGCGCATGCGTTCGATCGCCGATAGCGCAAGTTCGGGTCGCGTTTCCCACGAAGGTGAACGGGTCTCCCATTCATTCGGTCCGCGCGAACCAAAAGTGCGGACGAACTCGTCGAACATCGCGAGAAACTGCGCTGTGCCCGCGGCGCTGCTGCCGCGCAATCGGTCGAGAAGTCCCGGCACACCGGAGTCGAACTCGGAGGTGAGCGCGGGCGTATTTGCCACGAGTCGACCCATCGCCCACAACGCATGGCTCGGTTCGGCGGAGTCGACGTCACCGAAACCGGCGATGAGGGGCATGACGAGATCGGGGCGGCTGACCGCGGTTGCGATCGCCGAGATCATGCCCACCGGAACCGTCGCCATGTAGGTGGTGTAGATGTGCTGAGAGAAAAGCGACTCGTGCCATCCGATCAATTCGAGGTAGCGCGCCCAGAGTTCGGCGTCGGACATCGCCGCCAGGTCGGGGCGATCGCCACGCAGTGCGATCGTCTGGGCCTTGTGCTCGTTTATATCGGCCAACTGGTCGACCGATGAGAACGCGAGTATCGACGCGAAGGTTTCGCCGATGCGCAAAGTCAGGTCGGGCCGCACGTCACCGTCGGCCTCGACGTAGGCAGGTATGCCGGGTTGTGCGCCGAAGAACTGGGCGTCCATGTCCTGCCATGACAAGCCGGGCGCCCTTTCGCCGAACAACCGGATGACAGAGGCGTTGAGGTAGCAGTAACCCCCGACGACACCAAGTTGGCAGAACTCCCCCGCGGGAAACTCGCCGATTTCGAAGGCACCCATCCGCTCCCACGCAGTGCGCCACCCGCGCTCGGCCCGCCACAGGCCGGTCCCACTCGTGAGAGGTGTGACGGGGTCGGGAAATACCTCGCCGACGTTTGCCCTCGTGTAGATCGGAAATCGACCCGACAGGTCGGTGTCAGTGACGTAGTAGCGATTCGTGTTTCCCATGGACGCACCCCCCGGCGCTCGCGGCCCGTTGCCATGTCTAGTCCGTTTGTCACAGGCCAATTTCCCGCTCGACGGAGGCTCGGACTCGCATTCGTTGCAGACTGAGGAAATGTCCAAATCCCCCACCGGCGACGTGGCGAGCAACGCGGCCGACCTTGCCTGGGGGGCGTTCTCCGAGCGCGGTCCGTGGGAGCTGGATCGCGACGCGATTGCCTGGTCGGAAAACGCCGTCGTGTTGCGACGCGAAGCCCGGAGCGAGGTGCCGCGACTAACGACCCCCGGACGCATTCCACCGATCGCTCGGCTGATGAAGGTGGTCTTTGTCCTTGGCAGGGCGTTCGCACCATGGCTCGTCCGCAAGAAATTGCGTCGCTTCGCCTCGCCCGAAGAAAGCCGCACCGCACTCTCGTTGCGTCTGCGTCGCGCGGTCGAAACGCTGGGCCCTACCTACATCAAGCTGGCCCAGATCATCTCGAGTGGTGAGGGCCTCTTTCCCTCCGAACTGGTCAATGAGTTCAAGCGGTGCCGCGACCAGGTTCCGGCCGAACCGTTCGAGGTCGTGCAGCGCACGATCGAACGCGACCTGGGCGCACGGATGAACGACGTCTTCGTGCACGTCGACACCACCCCGCTGGCGGCCGCGTCGATCGCCCAGGTGCACGCCGCGACCCTCGTCTCGGGCGAACCGGTCGTCGTCAAGGTGCAACGACCCGACATCGGCGACTTGGTTCGTCGCGACCTGCGGGTCATGTCGTGGATCGCGCCCTTCCTCATCGGGCGCATCCCGGTCGCGGCATTGGCAAATCCGCCGGCACTCGTCGAGCTTTTCGCCGAGACGATCGTGGAAGAACTCGACTTCCGCATGGAGGCGTCGAACATGATCGACGTTGCCACGATGCTCCGCAACCTCGGTCAGGCCGGCTACGTCGTCCCGCGGCCGCACTCGAAACTGGTGACGCGCCGTGTTCTCGTGATGGAACGCCTCAATGGTTTCAACTTCGACGATGTCGAGGGAATGAAGGCGGCCGGCATCGACACCGAGAAGATCATCCGTACGGGAATGATCGCGTTCATGGAGGGCGCAATGATCGAGGGGGTCTTCCACGGCGACCTGCACGGCGGAAACCTTTTTGTGATGACCGACGGACGCACCGCACTGCTCGACTTTGGGATCGTCGGTCGCCTGTCGGGACCACGACGCATCGCGTTCCTGCGCCTGATGCTCGGCGCAACGACCAACGACGTGAAGGGCCAGGTCGCAGCACTTCGTGACCTCGGCGCGCTTCCCGCCGACGTCGACATCGACCAGGTGATCGTCGATCTGCGTCTCGACCAACCGACGATCGACCCGACGGGTTTGTCGGGCGAGGAGTTGGTGAAGGAAGTACAACGCATCGTCAAGGCGCTGCTCGGCTACGGGGCCAGCATGCCAAAGGAACTGATGCTCTACGTGAAGAACATGGTGTTCCTCGACGGAGCCATCGCCCGCCTGGCGCCCGACCTCGACATCCTCGCCGAAGTGGCCGCTATTTCAATGGTCTTTGCCGAAAGGCACGGCGAGCGCATCGGCCGCGAACTGGGCTTCAACCCCGATGCCTTTGAGCTCAATCTCGACAGCGTGAAGGCCAGTCTCGGTCTCGAGTCGAGCGTCAACCGGCTCACGTACCGCGAACTTCAGGAACGACGCAACCTCATCAACAGGCGGATGCGCGACCACATCCGCGCCTGAGCCGCCGCGCCGGCCACGTCTCAGATGACAACGACGGGTAAGCCGATCCTGGCGAACTTCCAGAGGAACTCGGCATCCTCTTTCGCCTGGCGCTGACATCCGCCCGAAAGCCGCGTTCCAAGCTCGTCCTCGGTTTGGTACAAAGACCCGTCACTTCGCTTCACCGGGATCTGATGGAACCCAATGGCACCGATTTTCGTCTTCAGCCAACGGACCATCAAGGGCAGGGACGCCTTGCCGTTCCATGCCGTCGTGACTTGCGATTTGCTGTAGACCTTGTGGGTTCCGGGGAGTTCGTTGTTGTACTGGCTTCCCGACACCAGCCAGGAACGAATGATTCCACCGTCCTTGTCAACCGCCCACACACGCTGGCCCGCGCGCTCGTAGACGAGCCGCCTGCCTTTGCCCGAGTTCGGCGGCAGGGGCGGTGCCTCGGCGCCCGCGGAAGCGACCGAGGACAATAAGAATCCCTCCGAATCCTTGGCCCCGGCCGGCGGCGGCGGCGTGCGGACGACGTCCAGCTGTTCCTCGGGCCACACACCAAGCACGAGTGCCGACTCGCGACCGACTTCCCCGTCGACGAACAACGACTTCTCCCTTTGCAGCGCGATGACGGCGGTGCGGGTCGGACCGTCAAACGTCCCGCTCGCCTCACCCGCCAGACGGTTCTCTCGGATCAAAGCCTTCTGGAGGCACATGACCGAAGCTCCGGTGTCCCCGACACGAAGTGTGCGCGTGGCAATCTTGCAGTCGTCCGGAACTTCCTCGTCACCCACGAGGTCGACCTCGGCGGTCGTCGTCGTGTCAGCAACAAAGACCGTCGTCGCGACGGACACGACCTCGGACGTGGTCGTCGCGCCGTCCCGGCCGCCGTCGGCCGAACCACTGTCATTCCCGTCTCTGGATGACACACCGAGAGCGAGCCACGTCCCACCCACTGCCACGATGGCGGCCAGCATCAGGTACTGCTTGGTGCGCAGATCCACGGTCGTTTTCATTCGTCACCAAATCTTATTGTCTGCTACGAAAATAGGGTGCGTCTGGTGATTGCTCGTTGCAGTGTGAAATACGCAGGTCGCCTCGAGTCGCGTCTCGACGAGGCGACGCGGCTCATCATGGTCAAGGCCGACGGCTGTGTCGCCATTCACGCCGACGGTGGTGCCTACAAACCGTTGAACTGGATGAACGCCCCGAACGTGCTGACCGAGACCGAGAGGGAATGGGTTGTGACCAACCCGAAGGGCGAGACGCTCACCATCACGCTTCACGAGGTCTTGCTCGACACATCGCATGAGCTTGGTGAAGATCCCGGGCTCAGCAAGGACGGTGTCGAGGCGCATCTACAGGAACTGCTCGCGGCACTCCCCGACGCCATCGAGGACGGTCTCACTCTGATTCGCCGCGAACATCCGACTGCGATCGGACCGGTGGATCTTCTCTGCCGCGACCGCGAGGGACGCACCGTTGCCATCGAAGTGAAGCGCCGCGGCGAGATCGACGGCGTCGAGCAACTCGCCCGTTACCTCGAGTACCTCTCGAAGGATTCCTCGCTCGGCGAGGTGCGCGGGATTTTCGTCGCGCAGGTGATAAAGCCGCAGGCGAAAACCCTCGCAACGACACGGGGTCTTGCATGCGTGGAAGTGGACTACGACACGCTGCGTGGTCGCAAGCCCGACGAACTCACTTTGTTCTGAACCGCACGAGACCCTGGTCGAGAACGACGCGGTCGCCGGCGGAGGTCGTGAAGACCGCTTCGCCGGCCGAGGTTTCCCAGATCGAGATGGTCAGTGCTTCTCCGGCGATGACGGGCGAGGCGAAGCGTCCCTCGATGTGCGTGAACCGCGATGCGTCGTTGGCGCACAATGCCGACAGCAGACCGCGGCCCGTGAAGCCGTAGGTGCACAGGCCGTGGAGGATCGGACGGTCGAAGCCACCCATCGCGGCAAACGTCGGGTCGGAGTGCAACGGGTTGCGGTCACCCGAGAGTCGGTAGACGTAGGCCTGGTCGGGGGCGGTCTGGTAGGTCACGGCGTGGTCGGGCTTGCGCGCGGGTGGGACGTTCTTGTCGCCACCGGGGCCGCGATCGCCCCCCCAACCGCCTTCGCCACGAATGAACGCCGACGAGGCGAGCGAAAAGAGAGGCGACCCGTCGTCGGCATCGACGGCGGTTTGCTCGGTCGCGACGACCGCACCCTTGCCCTTGTCGTAGATGCCCGTGATGCGCGTGACGATGCGCGCGGAGCCCTCGACGGGAACTGCCTTGTGGAGCGTGACGGCCTGCTGGCCGTGCACGAGCATCGCGGGGTTGAACGAGCCGATGTTGCGCATCGGCGAGGCGGGGTCGCGCGTCAAGATGACGGGAAACGTCGGGTACACCTGTTGCGGGGTGATGTTGCCCGATGCGTCACGGCTGTTCTCGGTGCTAAAGGGCAGATCGGCCGCACCCGCACCGATTCCCACTGCGTAGAGAAGGCAGTCCTTGCTGTCCCACGTGACGACGAACGGGTCGCCCTGCATACCCACGGCGTCCGGATTGATCGGCATTTTCTCTCCCCCTTTGACTCGTTTCGTTTCAGCGTGGCGACTGCGGCCAAGTGCCGTCTTCACCGTTCATTCCCGCATTGCCGCGCGCCGAGGCGAGAAGTTCGGCCACGGCCGGCGCCATCTTCGTCGGATCTTCGATGGGTTCGCGGCGCGGACCGCGGTGCCACCCCTCGGCGATCGCCAGAGTTTGCCCGCTGGCCTCAAAGACCCGGCCCGTGACGTTCCTCGACTCCGCCGAGGCGAGCCACGTGACGATGGGTGCGATCCACTTCGGCGAACGCATCTCGCGCTCGTCCTCGGTTTCGGGTGCGGGGCCCAGCCCCTCGGTCATGCGCGTGAGTGCGACGGGGGCGACGGCATTGACGGTGACGTCGTAGCGCCCAAGTTCGAGTGCGGCGATGATCGTGAACGCCGCAATACCCGCCTTCGCGGCACCGTAGTTGGTTTGGCCCGGGTTGCCGTAAATGCCCGACACCGACGTCGTGTTGATGATGCGACCGTCGACGGGCTTGTCCGCCTTGTGACGGTCTCGCCAGTATTCGGCCGCAAAATGCGCGGGCGCAAAGGTTCCCTTCAGGTGCACCTGGATGACCGCGTCCCACTCGGCCTCGGTCATGTTGACGAGCGTGCGGTCGCGGAGGATGCCGGCGTTGTTGACAAGACCGTGAAGGTCGCCGAAGACCTCGACGGCGGTTTGAACGAGTCGTTTTGCACCGTCCCAGGAGGAAATGTCGTCACCGTTCGCCACCGCGCGGCCACCCATCGCCTCGATCTCCTTGACGACCTGCTGCGCCGGCGAAGTGTCGCCACCCGTGCCGTCGACGTTGCCGCCAAGGTCGTTGACGACGACTAATGCACCGTGCCGCGCGAGGCTGAGCGAGTGCTCACGTCCGATACCGCGGCCTGCTCCCGTGACAATGACCACACGGCCCTCGCACAACTTCGACATCGATTCCCCCGAAACGGTTTTCGCCAGATGATCTGCTCGGTCGATCATACGACCCGACGTGACGGGCCATAACCTCGGGCCGTGGCGGATCGAAACTTCGACTCCTGTGTCGATGTTCTCGTTGTGGGTGCCGGTCCTGCAGGGACCGCGGCTGCGACGGTGCTGGCCCGCGCGGGGCGAAGCGTAGTCGTTGCCGACAAGGCCGAGTTTCCGCGCGACAAGTGTTGCGGCGACGGACTCACGACCCTTGCCCTGCGGATGCTCGAGAGGATCGACTTCGATCCGGGTGTCGTCGCGTCGTGGCGGATCGTCGACTCAGCGTGGTTGCGGTCGCCGTCGGGACGCGAGGTCGAACTTCCGCTCCCCCGCGGTCGGGGTCAGTACGCGGCAATCGCTGCACGTCTGCAACTCGACAACGAACTGGTCAAGCACGCCCGCGCCGCGGGCGCCGACATCCGTGAGGGTCTGGGGTTCTCGCACCTCACGCCCAACTACAGCGGCGGAACACCCACTGCGACCGTTCACTTCGCCAACGGCGAGCCGATCGCGGCCGCTCATGTCATCGCCGCCGACGGCATGTGGTCCCCGGTCCGCAAGGCAATGGGTCTCGGCGACACGGGTTACCTCGGCGAGTGGCACGCGTTTCGGCAGTACGCCGACAACGTGACCGGCCCCGCCGCTCACCGCCTCTACGTGTGGTTCGAGACCGCTCTGCTGCCGGGTTACGCCTGGTCGTTTCCCCTTGCCGATGGTCGTGTGAACATCGGCTTCGGCATCCTCCGTGACGGCAAACGGCACGTGCGAGACATGAAGAGGGAGTGGGCCGACTTGTTGTCGCAGCGACACATAGTCGATGCGCTGGGCCCCGGCTTCGGGCTCGTCGACAGACACACCGCATGGCCGATACCCGCGGGCATCACCGATGCGGTGCTGTCGAGCGGCAACGTGCTGTTCGTGGGCGATGCCGCGCGCGCAACTGATGCCTTGACCGGTGAAGGCATCGGACAAGCACTGGAAACCGGCATCCTCGCCGCCGAGGCAATCATCGCAGGCGGCAACGTTGCCAAGGTCTACGAGTCGTCGGTGCGTCGCCATCTGTTCGCGGATCACCGTATGAGCGTCGCTCTAGGCAAACTATTGCGGTCGCCGATCGTCACGCGCGGGGCGATCCGTGCCGCCGCCACGAACGGCTGGACACGCACGAACTTTGCCCGGTGGATGTTCGAGGACGAACCGCGCGCGGCGCTCTTCACGCCACGCCGTTGGCACCGTGGGTTCCTGGATCGGGATGGTGCCTACTGATGTAGGTTGGCGTCATGCGCACGCGGATCACGGAGCTCTTCGACATCGAACACCCCGTCATGCTGGCCGGAATGGGCGGCGTCTCGTACAGCGATCTCGTCGGGGCGGTGTCCGAGGCCGGGGGGATCGGGACCTTCGGTGCATCCACGATGAAAACCGGTGAACTCGTCGACGAGATGGCCCGCGTCAGGGCGATCACGTCCAAGCCGTTCGGTGTCGACCTGCTCGCTGCGCTCCCTTCGCAGATCGAGGAGGGCGTGAAGGCCGTCGTCGAGGGCGGCGCCCGCATTTTCGTCGCGGGGCTTGGTGTGCCCCGTGACGCGATCGACTACCTGCACAAGCACAACATCCTCGTCGGCTCGATGTGCGGCAAGGTGCGCCATGCCGAAGCGGCGGTGGCAAGTGGTTGCGACTTCGTCGTCGCGCAGGGCACCGAGGGCGGTGGCCACACCGGCACCGTCGCAACGATGGCACTGGTTCCCCAGGTGGTTGACGCCGTGGGTGCGAGGGTTCCCGTCGTCGCCGCAGGCGGTCTCTTCGACGGCCGCGGACTCGCGGCGTCCCTCGCGCTCGGTGCGGATGCCGTCTGGGTCGGCACCCGCTTCATCGCAACACCCGAGGCACGCGCCGTGCGTGGCTACAAGGAGATGCTCGTGGCCACGCCCGAGGACGGCACCGTGGTCTCGCGCGGCTTCACGGGCAAGACGTGCCGTGTCGTGCGCAACGACTGGACGAACCACTACGAGCAACACCCCGAAGAGATCCGGAAGTTCCCCGACCAGGCGATTCATTCGATGAAAGAGGGTGCGAACCACCTCGGCGCACCGAGCGACACGATCGTCGACACGACCCGCGAGTTCATGCCGTGCGGCCAGGGTGTCGGCGCAATCACATCCCTTCTCCCGGCGGCACAGATCGTTCGTGACATCGTTGTCGAGGCCGAACGGGTGCTACGCAGGTCGCAGAAGTTTTTGTAGTGCTGAAACTGCTGCGGGAGAACCGCGACATTCGCCTCCTTTTTTTTGCCCAGGTGGTGTCGTATCTCGGCGACTGGTTCACTTTCGTCGCACTCGCCGGTCTCGTCGACGACGCCTCGGATTCCAAGTTTCTCGTTTCACTCGTTTACGTGGCCTTCTCGCTGCCCTCATTCCTCGCCTCGCCCATCGCCGGACCCGCAGCCGACCGCTACGACCGCCGAAAACTTCTCGTTGCGGTGTCCATCGCCCAGGCAGTGTGCGCTCTCGGTTTGCTCGGATCGGCGGCAGGACGCATCTGGATCGCTCTGGTGTGCCAAGCGCTGATTGCCGCATTCGCCTCGTTCATCGGTCCTGCCAGTGGTGCCGCGATCCCGAATCTCGCCCGCAATGCGGAGGAACTGAGCAAGGCGAACTCGCTCCTCGGCGCGACGTGGGGCGTGATGCTGGCGGTCGGTGCGGGTCTGGGCGGTGTGTTCTCACAGACGTTCGGTCGTGAGGCCGCTTTCATCGCGGATGCAGTGAGTTTTGTCGTCGCCGGCGCTCTCTTCGCGGCGATCCGTACCCCGATGCAGGAGGAACGCTCTAAGCGTGCCGCCGGCCGAGGGGTGCGGCCCTTGGCCGACATGCACGAGGCACTGCAACTCGCACGCCGCGACAGCGTCATCCTCGCTCTGGTCGCATCGAAGATGACGTTTGCCATCGGTGCGGGCATCGTCAGCCAACTCGCCGTCCTGGCGTCCGACGCATTCAAGACCGGCGATTCGGGACGCGGTCTACTCATCGGCGCACGTGGAATCGGATCCGGACTCGGGCCGCTGGTTGCGGCGCGTCTCGTCGGGGGCAACCTCGAACGACTCCTGCTCACGTGCGGAGTCGCTGGCCTGTTGTTCTCGGGCTTCTATCTGGGTACCTCAGTCAGCCCGCATATTGCGGTCGCTGCGGTGCTCGTTGCGCTGGCCCACTTCGGGGGCGGGGCGCAGTGGGTGCTGAGTTCATACGGCCTACAGATGCGCGCCCCCGATGAAGTGCGGGGACGTGTCCTCGCCGGGGATTTTGCAATCGTCACCCTCACGCTGTCGATCACGAGCGCGCTCTCGGGTGTCGTCTCCGACGCAATCGGAGTGCGCGCCACGATTGCAGTTTTCGCCGTGATGGCCGCCCTCGCCGGAACGATCTATCTGATCCTGACGACCCCCATCAGGCGGCGTCTGCGCAGCGAACAGCCGAATCGATGAGGGCCTGCGCACGCGTGTCACCGGCCAGGTTGGCGGCAAGCGTGTTCATCGCATAGGCGAAGGACAATTCCCGCGATGGCTGTAGGAACGCCACGGATCCCCCGAACCCGGGGTGGCCGAAACTTCCCGGCCCCGCGTACTGCGTGAAGATGCTGTGCATCATGAACCCCATCGAAAAAACGGTCGGCACGATCAGGCACTTGTCACCCTCGTTCGCCGGCGTCTGATTCTCCGTCGCTGCTGCCAACGCGTCGTCGGACAAGAGGCGCACACCACCGATCGGCTTTTGTAACGCGGCGTACATTGCGGCAAGCGAGCGGGCATTGGTTGCCCCGCCGGCAGCAGGTATCTGAGCCCGCAGCACCTCGGGACGGTTGAAGAGACCTTCGCCGGTCCACATACCCGAAAGCGACAGAGCCTGACCGCCGGGAGTGTCGGGGCCGAGCATTTGCTCCATCAGTTCGCGCACCGCCTTTGCCTCCGCCGATTCGGGTCCACTCGAGGGTGCGGGCCGCTCTTGAATCAACGGCGCAACCCGATGGTGCAGTCGATCGGGCAAGCCGATGTGCAGGTCGGCACCCAGCGGTGAGGCGATTTCCTCGTTCACGAACCGACCTATGTCACGGCCGTCCACACGGCGCACGAGTTCGCCCACCAACCACCCGTAGGTGATTGCGTGGTAGCCGTGCGCGGTTCCGGGCTCCCAACGCGGCGTCCCATCGGCAAGAACCCGGGCAATGCGCACGTCGTCGAGAATTTCCCCGAACTCGAGGGTTTCATCGATCGTGTAGAGACCGGCTCGATGCGACACCATCTGTGCAACGGTCACGTTCTTCTTGCCGTTCGCGCCGAACTCGGGCCAGTAGTGCGACACGGGCCGCTGGTAGTCGACGAGTCCCCGATCGACGCACATTGCCAGCGCGGTTGCCGCGATGCCCTTTGTCGTGCTGAAGACCACCTGGAGATTGTCGGCCGTGTACGCAACGGTGCGGTCCGGGTCGACCCAACCCGCAACAAGATCGACCACGAGCCGACCATGGTGGTAGACCGCGACGCTGCAGCCGGTTTCTCCGCTCGCGGCGAAGTTCGCCTCGATTGCGCCCCGAACGGCCTCCCAACCCGGTTCACAAACGCCCGACACGGGAACTGCGCTCGCCATGTCGTTCCGTCTCAGATGCTGTCGACGATGTCGCGCAGAGTTTCGATCTGGTTCACGGCGTCGGGGCCCACGGGGTTGACGCTCAACACCGTTACGCCGGCATCCTTGAACGCCGCCACGCGCTCGGCGATGAAACCCCTCGGACCGATGAGGTTCGTCAGTTCGAGCATTTCGGTCGGCACGTTCGCGGCGGCTTCGTCCTTCTTGCCGTCGAGGTAGAGATCCTGAATGATCTTCGCTTCGTCCTCGTAGCCGTACGCACGGCAGATGTCGTTGTAGAAGTTCTTGCCGCGTGCACCCATGCCACCGATGTACAACGCGCTGTTGGGCCGAACCATGTCGAGAATCTTCGACTTCTTGTCACCGACGTTGTCGTCGCCGATCGCCAGCATGCCACCGGCCCCGATGTCCAACGTGCCGAGTTCGGGGCTCCGCTTGGCAAGACCCGCCTTGAGTTGCTTGCCCCACACGCGGTCGAACTTCTCGGGAACGAACATGATCGGCAACCAGCCATCGGCAAGCTCGGCTGTTGCCTCGACGCTGAGACCCTTCAGGCTTGCCCACCACACCGGGATGTCGGCGCGCTTGGGATGATTGATCAACTTCAGCGGCTTGCCGAGGCCCGTGCCTACACCCGCAGGCAAGGGAGCCTGCACCGTCTGGCCCTGATAGTTGAGTGGTTCACGCTTCCACACCGTGCGACACACCTCGATGTATTCCTTGATTCGTTGCATCGGCTTTTCGTATGGGATGCCGTGGAAACCTTCGACGACCTGCGGACCCGATGCGCCGAGGCCGAGAATGAATCGGCCGTCGCTGACGTAGTCACACCCTGCGGCGGTCATGGCCATGAGGGCCGCTGAACGCGAGTAGACGTTGACGATGCCCGTGCCGATTTCGACGCGGTTCGTGATGGCGGCGAGGTAACCGACCTGCGAGATCGCATCGAAGCTGTATGCCTCTGCAATCCACACTTGGTCGAGGCCGGCTTTTTCGTACTCGACCACGCGCTGTGCGGCTTCCTTGAAACCACCGGCGTAGTTGATCATCATCGACAACTTCATGATTTCCCCCAAAACCCTCTGGCCAACACGCCAACCCTACGGTGACTCCGAGCGGAGTGCCCAATTCAGGTTTCCCGAACGGAAACCTGCGAGGTCGAGGGTCACGTAGCGGTAACCCACTGCCTCGAGAACGGCGACGACCCGTTCGTGGTGTGCAGCAATGACCGGAAAGACGACCGGGTCAATTTCGATACGTACCGTGTCGCCGGCATGGCGCAGGCGAAGATTCCCCGGCGCGACACCCGCGCCCGACAACACCTCGCGCAGCGCGGCCTCGGCGCGCTCGATGCGACCCAACAAACCGACCGTGACGGGCGTTCCGTATGGCACGCGACTCGCAAGACAAGCGGCTGCCGGCTTGTCCCATGTTCGCAGGCCCATGGCCCGTGACAACTCGCGAACGTCGGCCTTGGACAGTCCGGCCTCGACCATCGGGAATCGCGCCCCTTTTTCCTGGGCTGCGCGCTGGCCTGGTCGGTGATCGCCAAGGTCATCGACGTTCACGCCGAGCACGATCGTCGCGCCGCGCTCCATGGCGATCGGCAGTAGCGCGTCCATCAACTCGTCCTTGCAGTGGAAACACCTGTCACCTTCGTTTGCGATGTATGCCGGCCGTGAAGTTTCATGGGTGCCCACCGCGCGCCAGTCCAGACCCCACTCGCGGGCGATCTCGGTGCAGTCACGCTCTTCTGATGCTGCAAGTGAGGCAGACACCGCCGTCACGCACAGGACGTTGTCCCGGCCGAGCAGCCGGTTGGCCCTCGCCGCGAGAAAGGCGGAATCTGCTCCCCCGCTGAATGCGACCACGACACGAGCGAGGCGCACCAGGATGTCGTCGAGCGCAGTGCCCGCGTCGGAACCGTTCATCGTGCTTCCATCGTGCCATTCATCCCGTGCCGTGCGAAACTAGGGGAATGGTTGCACCGCGCAGCGAAATGGTCTCCGTGCGTGCCGGTCTCGACTTGCACTGCGTCTTTTGGGGAGAAAACGCCGCCTCCGATGCCAGGCCCTTCGTCTTGGTCCACGGCCTTGCTTCGAACGCGAGGCTGTGGGACGGCGTCGCGCGACATCTTTCGGAAATGGGACACCCCGTGGTTGCCATCGACCAGCGTGGCCACGGCCGCAGCACCAAACCTGATGACGGATTCGACATGGTCACCGTGGCCCATGATCTCGAACTTCTCATCGCCGCACTGGGTCTGGAACGCCCCGTCGTCGCCGGCCAGTCGTGGGGCGCGAACGTCGTGGTCGAACTTGCGTACCGCTCGCCGGCCTCGGTGTGCGGGGTCGTGGCCGTGGATGGTGGCACGATCCACCTGCGCCGCCACTACCCCGATTGGGGTGACTGCGCGGCACAACTTGCGCCACCCCACCTTCTGGGCATGGCCGCGAGCAGACTCGAATCTGCGATGCGCTCGGGCCACCCCGACTGGCCCGAGGAGGGAATAGCCGGGTCACTCGCGAACATGGAGGTCCTCGCCGATGGAACCATCCGACCGTGGTTGTCGCGCGACCGACACATGAAGATCCTCCGCGGTCTGTGGGAACACGACCCGGAGTCGCTCTTTCCCGACATCGAGGTGCCGGTGCTCTTCATGCCCGCCGTCGCCGACGACGACCAACACGTCCGCGGATGGGCCGCCGACAAACGCCAAGCCGTCGAGCGCGCCCTGCGTTTGCTGCGGCGTGGTGGTGTGTCGTGGTACCGCGGTGCCGACCACGATCTGCACGCGCAACACCCGTTGCGTGTCGCACAAGAATTGAACGCGGAAACACAAGGTGGCCTGTTTTCATGACTTCACTCCCACGCGTACTCACGGTCATGGGCTCGGGTGAAACGGCCCCGACGATGGTCAAGGTGCACCGCGAACTCGTCGGCCGCCTCGGGCAAACCTTGGCGGTGCTTCTCGACACGCCCTACGGCTTCCAGGAGAACGCCCCCGAACTAGCCACTCGCGCCGTGGAGTACTTCAGGACCAGCGTGAACACAACGATCACCCCGGCGGGACTCGGCCGTATCAGCGGGGCAGATCCCGTGACGCTCCAACACGGACTCAACCTCTTGACCGACGCGAACTACGTGTTCGCCGGACCCGGATCTCCAACCTATGCATTGCGACAGTGGAGAGGCACGACGATCCCCGACCTCTTGCACACCAAGATCCGTACCGGGGGCGTCGTAACATTCGCATCGGCGGCCGCGCTCACCCTTGGTTCACGCACAGTTCCCGTGTACGAAATCTACAAGTGCGGTGAAGAGCCCTACTGGCTCGAGGGCTTGAACCTGCTCGGTGACCTCGGCATTCCGGCAGTCGTGATTCCCCACTACAACAACGCCGAGGGCGGACATCACGACACACGCTTTTGCTACCTCGGCGAACGTCGGCTCGCGGCACTGGAAGAAGAACTCGACGAACACGAATACGTTCTCGGCGTTGACGAACACACCGGGCTTGTCATCGACTTCGATGCGGGCTTTTCGCGCGTCGTCGGCAACGGTGTCGTGACCCTTCGCATCAGGGGTGCTTCACGCACCTTTGCTACCGGCGAGACGATTCCACTTGCCCTTCTCCAAGACCCCCGCGACAAATCGACCGCTGTGGTGCCCACCGTGCCCGCCCCGCGAACAACGAATCAAGCCCCCGACACGCACGAGACGGCAGCCGCGTCGCTGCGTGGCGTGGCCCAAGCCCGCAAAGCGGAATTCGACGCCGCACTCGCTGCCCGTGACTCTTCTGCGGCCACGCGCGCGGTCCTCGACCTCGAAGCCGACATTCGCCAATGGTTGGCCGACACCTTGACGGGCACCGACGGGGACTTCGCCCGCGACACGCTCCGTGGAATGATCCTGAAGTTGGGCGAGGCCGCATCGTCGGGTCTCGCCGACCCGCACGCCACCGTCGCTCCCTACGTCGAGGCGATCCTCGAGATTCGTCGGGTCGTACGGGCCGAGAAGCGTTACGACCTTTCCGACGTGATTCGCGATGCTTTGGCGGGCGCGAAGGTCGAGGTACGTGACACACCCGCCGGCGTCGAGTGGGTCCTACAGGTGCCCTAGCGCAGCGCTGCGACGTTTGCCGCGCACACCTGACGCGAAATACACACCGGTGAACGCGGTGGCACACACGATGATGATCATTGCCGCTGCTGATGTATCGGTGTGGTAGGCGAGGTTCATGCCAAGAAATGCCCCGCTTGCGCCGATGACGGGCGACAGCCACAACATGCGGGAGAAACGGCTGGTCAGCATGCGCGTGGTCGCCGCCGGAATGACGAGCAATGCGGAAATGAGCAAGGTGCCGATGACGCGCATCGTGACGAGGATCGTCAAGGACAGCATCACCATGAGCGTCACCTCCATGACCGACACCCGGACACCGGAAACCGATGCGACCTCGGGGTCGAACGTGGAGAACAGAAGGTGCCGGTACCCCACGACGATCACACCCACCGCGAGCAAACTCACGATGGCAACAGCGACGATGTCACCTGTCTTCACGCCGAGCACGCTGCCGAACAGCACTGCTTCGATGCTCCGCTTGGCCTGACCGTAGCGGTTCAGCAAGGCGAGACCGATGGCGAACGACGCTGTGGTCACCACACCGATCGCGGCGTCGGCACCGAGGATTCGCCGGCGCGCGATACGGCCGATGAGGACGCCCGACACGACACCCCACAAGCCAGCACCGATGAAGTAGTTGAAATTCATCACTGCGGAAGCCGCCGCGCCACCGAACACTGCGTGCGACAAGCCATGACCGATGTACGACATGCCCCGCAGAATGACGAAAACGCCCAGCAGACCACACAGCGCACCGGCGACGACGGCGACGACCGTGCCGTTACGGAAGAATTCGAAACCATACGGCTCGAAAAGATCTGCCGCGAGACCTCCCGACACTTCTACACCGCTCGCGGGCGCAAAGGCTCGACGACCACACCCTCGGTGTGGTCGAGCACCACCGGCATACCACCGTGCTCGAGCACGTACATCGGCGCGCCATAGAGGCGCTCGAGCACATCGGGCACGAGAACCTCACGAGGACTCCCATCGGCGATGATCTCGCGGTTCAGACACACCAGGCGCGGCAGGTGGGCGGCGAGACCGTTGAGGTCGTGCGTGGTGAGCAGCACCGAGATACCCTCCCGGTGCAGATCGGCGAGGAGGTGCAACACCTCGTGACGCGTACGGACGTCGACACCCGTCGTTGGTTCGTCGAGGACGAGAAGGTCCGGGTTGTGGAAGAGAGCGCGCGCGATAAAGACGCGCTGCTGTTGCCCACCCGACAGTTCGCGAATGTGGCGGTCACCCAGCCCCCCGAGGCCGATGCGCTCGAGCATGTCGTTTGCGTCGCGACGCTCGGCAGGGGTGATGCGCGGAAGGACGCGGCGTTGGGCGCGGGTCATCACAATCACCTCAAGGACCTTGACCGGGAAATTCCAGTCCACCGACTCAACCTGCGGCACATATCCCAGACGGACATCCTTCCGCGTGGTGACCTCGCCGTGTGCGGGCTTGGCCATTCCGAGAATCGCCCGCAGCAACGTGGTCTTGCCGGAGCCCGATGGACCGACGATGCCGACGAACTCACCCCGCTCGACGTCGAAGGTGACATCGCTGACCACCACGTTGTCGCCATACGCGCACGAGAGGTGGTGACACGACACCAACCGGTCGTCGGTAACGGGCCTGAGGTTCATTGTGGGTAATTTGCCCTGTCCGTCGAGACGTCCGAGACGTCAAGTGCCTTGAGTGCCGATGCGTCTCCGCCCAGTGCCTCGATCATCGTCACGTAGTTGAATCTCATGAGGCCCATCCATGTGTGTTCGGCATCGCCGGGTTCACCCAGTAGATCGTCGTCGCGCAACACGTCGATGTAGGAGACGCCGGCTTCCTTACCGATCTGTTCGAGAACCGGCGATGGAAAAACCTCGCTGCCGAAGACGGCCTTCACGCCCTCTTCCTTGACCTGCAAAATGAGATCGGCAATCTCCTTGGGGGTCGGCTCTTCGAACGACGAGGGCTGAATCGCTCCGACGACGGTCCAGTCGTATTCCTTCGCGAAATAAGCATAGGCATCGTGGTAGGTGACGAGCTTGCGTGATTCGGTGTCGACAGTTTCGCTGGCCGTGCGAACGGCCACATCGAGTGCATCGACCTTCGCACTGAACCGCTCGAGATTCGAGGAATAGGTGTCGGCGTTGGCCGGGTCACGTTCCGACAACGCGTCGGCGACGAGTTGGGCGTACTCCTTCACCATCGGGGGATTGGTCCACAAGTGAGGGTTCGGCTTTCCCCCTTCTTCGGGAAAGGAGAAATCGAAGATCCATTCGCTCTCGGGGAGGATCTGCGTGCCGAGCTCGCAAACGGTTGCACCAGCGGCGAGGTTGGCGAGGGCGAGATCCTTGGTCGGCTCTTCGAGCACGAGACCATTGATGAAGACAATGTCGGCTGTCTCCAGAGTCTCTGCGGCACTCGGTGGTGGCTCGAACGTATGGGAGTTGGTGCCCTCGGGTACGAGTCCCTCGATCACGGCATCCGTGTCGGCCGCAATGTTGGCGACGATGTTCGTGATCGGCGCCACGGTCGTGGCGATGCGGATCGAACGGCCGTCGACGACCGCGCCGCCGGAACACGACACTGCTCCGTCCGAGTCACCGTCGGCTGAACTCGAATCATCCCCGCAGGACACGAGCATCGAAGAAGTGAACAAAAGGCCAATCGCAAGAATGAAGTTGGTTTTCTGGGTCATTTCCTCTTTCTATCGCGAGCAATGACGTTCGTGCTCTTCGACAGACAATTTTTTTTCCTCTGGTGTCAAACCGGCAAAGACCGTGATTGCGTACGAGGCCATGTCCAGGCCGAGCGCAGAATAAAGACCAGGAGCACTACCTCGGTTCCGATGGAAAGACCGTAGAAGGGGGCCCAGTTGCTGGACTCCCCGACCGCGTTGAACACCGTGACGGGAATGTACAGAGATGCGACGGAGATGTTGATGGCACGGTTCACCCGAGCGGGAAGCACCATTGATAGCACAACCATCAGAGCTGGGATCCCTATCAGAGCGAGAAACACGGTCAACAATATCGGTGTGATGTCGAACTCGAAAACGACACCGGCCCGTAAATCGTCGATGACGCCAGGCTTGAAGAGATTGAAATAGTCGACGTAGACATAGAAAAACATGAAGCTGGTCCACGCGGCAGCAAGCTTGGCCTGCAGGGGGATTGGCGGATTGTCGAAGGTTTCGAGATTTCGGTTGGTCACTGGTTCTTCTTTCTGGATGCGCCAATTTTTAGCACCTCTTGATGCCAAACCTCTCAAAAGCTAAAGCGCTGTTTCGTCAGCCTCAACCGAGACGATGCGAACCTCTTCTTCGAGCACCGTGACCCGCACGCCGCCGACCAGATCGGTGATCAGATTGAAAATGGTCGCAAGCAACACCCATAAACCCGTGCCCAACATGACGCCGAACAACATCTGGTGTTCCCAAAATGTTCCCGAAACGCTTCACGCGAGTGCTCGAACCGGTCGGAAACGCTGAGTTTGCCGGAACCCGAGGCTCCTTTGCATTTTCATTACGGGGCAGAGCAGAAGTCTGTTTCCGAAAAAGTTTCGTGCAGATCAGTTCACGTTGCGCGAACGACCGGCCCAGTACGGTGCCCGCAGGTCTTTCTTGAGGACCTTGCCGCTGGGGTTTCGTGGTAGCGCGTCGACCCAATCCACGCTCGTCGGACACTTGAACTTGGCCAGGCGCTCACGGCTGAAGTCGATGATCTCCTGCTCGGTCACCTCGACATTCGGCTTGCGCACCACGATCGCCTTTGCGGTTTCACCCCACTTTTCGTGCGGGACTCCGATGACGGCGACGTCGGCGATCGCGGGATGCGCCATCAACACGTTTTCCACCTCGGCCGGATAAACATTCTCGCCGCCTGACACGATCATGTCCTTGACGCGGTCGTGGATGTACAGATAGCCATCGGCGTCGAAGTAGCCTGCGTCCCCACTTCTGAACCACCCGCCCGCCACGATCGAGTCGGCCGTCGCTTCGGGCATCTTCCAGTAGCCCTTCATGATTTGCGGGCCGTTCAACCAAATCTCACCGACTTCGCCCACCTTCACGTCGTTGCCGGTTGACGAGTCCACGACACGAACCCCGACGCCGGGGCCGGGCTTGCCGCACGAACGCAGACGGTGCTTGTTCGGACCGTCGGGATCGTGGTCCTCGGGCGCGAGGTTGACCACGGCTCCGGTGGTTTCGGTGAGGCCGTAGGCCTGCCAGAACTTGCACTTAAACGTCTTGACCGAACGGGCCAGCACGTCTTCGGAGATCGGTGATGCGCCGTATACGAACACCTTGAGACTGGCAAAGTCGCCCTTGTCGACATCGGGGACCATCAACATGAACTGGAATACGGCCGGCACGAGGAAGGCGTGGGTCACCTTCTGGGACGGGATCAACTTGACGATGGCCGACGGGTCGAGGTCGCGGACGATGATCGACTTGCAGCCGCAGTACATGCCCGCGACCGCCCAGCCGCCGCCACCGATGTGGAAGAGCGGCATCGCGATCATGTTCACCGAGTCGGCATCGAGTTCCCACATGTCCTTGGCAAGAGGCATGAGTGCGAAGAAGTTGTTGTTCGTCAACATGACGCCCTTGGGCCGACCCGTGGTGCCGCTGGAATACAGTTGGAACGCAACATCGTCCGCCCCACCCTGAACGCCGGGGTCGGTCTCGGTGCCACCGGCGAGGAAGTCCTCGTAGGCGACGGTGCGCAACTCGCCGACGGGTGCAGCGTCGCCACCGATGATCACGACGAGCGAATCGGGATGCAGTTCGCCCGCGATCGCATCGAGTACCGCACGGAAGTCGTTGTGCGCGATGAAGACGCGCGACTCGGCGTCGTTCACGATGTAGGCGACCTCGGGTGGTGCCAAACGCCAGTTGACGTCGACCGACACCGCATTCAAAAGGCTGCAGGCGAAGAAGACTTCGAAGTGTTCGACGGAGTTCTTGTCGAGAAAGGACACGCGCGTTTCCGACCCGACGCCGACTCCCGCAAGCGCCTGGGAAAGTTTCTTCGACCGCGCGTAGAGCTCGCCCCAGGTGAGTGAACGGTCACCCTGAATGACCGCGGTCTGCCCGGCGCGCTCGGCACCGTGCACCCTGATGATGTCCCCGACCGATGAAATGTTCTGTGACATGGAGTTTGATCCTACTTTCCCGTGAGACGGCTGACGACCGGAGCAAAGGCCTCGAGGTTGCCTTCACTCACGGTGAAGTAGCTGATGCCGTACTTTTCGCGGCGATCCTGGATGATGTCGCAGATCTGGTCGGCGGTGCCGATGTAGGCGTGGGGATGATCGGCCATCGCCTCGGGCGTGATGCCGAACATTTTCGCGAAATTAGCATTGACACTGTCGGGGTCGGGCGTGACCACGGTGAAGTACGCGCCGATCTCGAACTCGAGTTCGGACATCTTGCGGCCCGCCGATTCGGCACCCGCCTTGACCCACGCCACCTTCTGCGCCGTGAGTTCCGCGGTGCTGCTCTGTGCGCCGTAGGGGCCGATCTTGCCACTTGAGTTGTCGAAGTTGTAGGAGACAATGTTCGCCTCACGGCCCGCAATCGTGAGCACGCGCTTGCTGCCCCCACCGATCATGATTTGGATGCCGTTCGGATTGGCGGGCGCGGGCAGCGACTCGTAGTCGTGGAGTTTGACGTACTTGCCGTCGTAGTGCACCTCACCGCCGGCGAAGGCGACCTTTGCCGCCTTCACGCATTCCTCCATGCGTGTCACGCGCTCCCCTGCCGGATCCATCTTGATGCCGAGGGCTTCGTATTCGGCTTCCAACCAACCGGCGCCGAGTCCGAACTCGAGGCGACCGCCCGAAAAAAAGTCGAGGGTCGCGGCTTCCTTGATCAACACCGCGGCAGGGCGGTAGTCGATGCAAAAAACGCGGCAACCAACCTTGATCGTGGATGTCGCCTCGGCGGCAACGGCCATCGCGGGCACCGCGGCCAGACCCTGCACCGGGTGGTTGCATTTCTTGAGCGCGGGCCCGGGCCCGAGCAGGTGATCGGCGAGGTGGAAGGCGGAGTATCCGAGGTCCTCGGCTTTTTTCACCTTGTCACGCCACGCCTGCGGCGTCTCTGCGTTGTAAGACTGCACTCCGAAACGGAACGGCTTCATGGATCCCCCTGACTGACGAGTGAACGCAAACTAGCGAAAACCAGCAGGGTCAGACGATGCCGGGCTCGTGGGGCAATTGCAGCACCCGCTCACCCACGATGTTGCGCTGCACATTGCCGGTTCCCCCGCCGACGGTGAGTGCCTGGGAAAACAGGAATGCGCCCGTCCACACCGCGTGGTCGATGTCGACGTTCGCCCCGAGCACCCCCTCGGTGCCCATCATGTCGACAGCCAGGGCCGCCACGTGTTGGCCGTGTTCGTCGGCGAGGATCTTGCGGATGCTCGCCTCGGGGCCCGGCTGTTCACCGCGCAACCGCGCGACGAGCGTGCGCATGCGAATGAGCTCGAGAATCTGGTGCTCGATCCACACCCCGACGACCCTGCGCCGCATCACGGGGTCGGTCACACCGCCTTTGAGACGAATCTGGTCGATGAGGTCGATCGCCGTCGGACCATGCCCCCACAAAATGCCCCCCGTCGACAACGAGACGCGTTCGTTTCCGAGGGTCACCTTGGCCAGTCGCCAGCCGTCGTTGACCTCGCCGACCACGGCATCGTGTGGAAGTCGCACGTCAGTGAGGAAGACTTCGTTGAACGTTTCACCACCCGTCATTTCGCGAATCGGGCGTACCTCGACACCGGGCAGGTCCATCGGACAGATGAAATATGTGATGCCGCGATGTTTTGGCGCGTCGGGATCGGTGCGGGCGAGCAGGATCCCGAACTTCGAATGCTGCGCGCCGCTGGTCCAGATTTTCTGACCGTTCACCACCCATTCGTCGCCATCGAGAATCGCGCGCGTGCGGAGACCGGCCAGATCACTTCCCGCTTCGGGCTCGCTGAACAACTGACACCAGATCTCCTCGCCCGAGAGGATCTTGGGCACATAACGATGCTTCTGGTCCTCCGACCCGGCATGGACGATGGTCGGCCCAGCCCACCCGATGCCGATCGCATTCGACGGCCGCGACACGCCCGCACGTTTCAACTCGTCATCGATGATGAGTTGGTGGATCGGGTCCGCACCCAGGCCCCACGGCACGGGAAGATGCGGCGCCACGTAGCCCGCTTCGGCCAGTTGCCGACCTGACGGCCGCGGATTGTCGGCGAGCCAGCGCCGCACCTCGATTCTGCGTTCGTCTTCGTCGCCGGGCAACAGGTGTTCCACCCTCCCGAGAATAGTCTTGCCGCTTGTGACGAGTCCGACGACGAACTCCGGGTGGAACTTTGCCGACATGTGGGAACAGCACGCGAAGCGGTTCCCCGACGCGCCCGCAGCAATCCACGGGGGCCAGACCCGCGCATGGCGCGACTTTGATGCACGTGCGAACGGCGTCGCCAACGCTCTGCTTGCCGCCGGCGCCAAACACCAGGACAAGGTCGCCCAGTACATGCACAACTGCCCCGAGTACATGGAGTCGATGTTCGGTCTCTTCAAGGTGAGCCTCGTTCCCGTCAACACGAACTACCGCTACACCGAGGACGAACTGACCTATCTGTGGGACAATTCTGATTCCGTTGCGGTGATCTTCCATGCGACCTACACCGAGCGGTGTGCGGCGGTGCGCCCGCGTGTGCCGAACGTCAGGACGTGGATCTGGGTCGACGACGGCACGCACCCGTGCCCCGAATGGGCGGTGTCGTACGAAACGGCCACGGCCACGAACACGGCACGGCCCACACCGGCGTGGGCGCGCAGCGGTGATGATCTCTACTTCCTCTACACGGGTGGCACCACGGGCATGCCCAAGGGGGTGATGTGGCGACAAGACGACATGGTCGGGAGCCTCGATGCGCCTTCGAAGATCCCCCTGCCCGTGTACAAAGACATGGGGGCCCTCCAGGCGCGCGTGGGCAAACCCGGCCCGATCAACATGCCGGCCGCACCGTTGATGCACGGCACGGGCGCAATGAACGCGATGTGGGCGCTCGCGCTCGGCGGGGCTGTTGCAACGATGACGGGCCGCACCTTCGATGCCGAGGAACTGCTCGAGGTCGTGCAGTCGGCGCGCGTGAACAGCATCGCGATCGTTGGCGATGCGTTCGCAAAACCGATTCTGCGCGCGCTCGACGAGCATCCCGGCAAGTACGACATTTCTTCGATCAAATTCATCACCTCGAGTGGCGTCATGTGGTCGGCGGAAACCAAGGCGGGGCTGTTGCGCCATCACCCGAAGATGTTGCTCATCGACAGCCTGGGTTCGTCCGAGGCGATCGGCATGGCGTCTTCGACCACGACTGCTGGCGGCTCGAGCAGCACCGCGACGTTCAAGTTGGGACCGAACACCCGAGTCATCGACGAAGAGGGCCATGATGTCGTACCGGGCAGTGGCGAGCGCGGACGCATCGCGATGCGCGGTCGCACGCCGATCGGTTACTACAAGGACGAGGCCAAGTCGGCATCGACATTCGTCGTCATCGACGGCCTGCGCTATTCGATCCCCGGCGACTTCGCCGAGGTCGACGTGCACGGCACGGTGAAACTGCTCGGCCGCGGCAGCCAGTGCATCAACACCGGTGGGGAAAAGGTGTACCCCGAAGAGGTCGAAGAGGTGCTAAAGATGCACCCGAGCGTGCTCGATGCGGCATGCGTGGGCGTACCTGACGAGCGCTTCGGCGAGGCAATCACCGCCCTGGTCGAGCCCCGTCCGGGCCAGGCGATCGATTCGGGGGTGCTCGTCGCCCACGTGCGTTCGACTCTCGCCGCGTACAAGTCGCCGAAAAATGTGATCACGGTGGCCTCCGTTGGCCGGGCGCCGAACGGCAAACTCGACTACAAGCGTCTCAAGCAGGAAGCCCTCGACGCACTTGGCTTGTCCAAGTGACCCACAAGTAGTCTTCACCCACACCTCCCTACGGTGCGAACGAATTTCCCGCACCGCTGTGCGGTGGGAATAGAAAGGGTCCGCGATGGCAGATCTCGGTTACGACGGCAAGGTTGCGATCATCACCGGCGCGGGCGGCGGTCTCGGCCGTCAACACGCCCTTCTCCTCGCCAAGCGTGGCGCTCTCGTCGTCGTGAACGACCTCGGCGGCAACATCGACGGCACGGGTGGAGATGCATCTGCCGCACAAAGGGTCGTCGACGAAATCAAGGCGGCGGGCGGCGAGGCAGTTTCTGACCACAACTCCGTCGCAACACCCGAGGGTGGCGCGGCAATCGTCAAGACGGCAATCGACAGCTTCGGTCGCGTCGACATCGTCGTCAACAATGCCGGCATCCTGCGTGACAAGTCCTTCCACAACATGTCACCCGATCTCATGAATCCGGTCTTCGACGTCCACCTGAAGGGTGCCTTCCACGTCACGCAGCCCGCGTGGGTGCTGATGCGCGAACAGGGCTACGGCCGCATCGTGTCCACTTCGTCGGCCGCCGGCATTTTCGGCAACTTCGGCCAGACGAACTACGGCGCGGCAAAGCTCGGCCTCGTCGGATTCACGCGCGTGCTCGCCGTCGAAGGCGCGAAGTACAACATCAAGGCCAACGCCATCGCACCGCTCGCACTCACGCGAATGACCGAGGACCTGATGGGAGCCCTCGCCGACAAACTCGACCCGTCGCAGGTATCACCGATCGTCGCGTGGCTGGCCCACGAGGACTGCCCCGTCTCGGGCCAGGTGTACAGCGTCGGCGGTGGCCGCATCGCGAATGTCTTCTTCGGTGAGACGAAGGGCTACACCAAGCCCGGCCACGGCCTCGAAGATGTCCGCGACAACTGGGAGGCAATCATGAGCCAGACGGACTACTTCGTTCCGCAGAATCTCGCCGAGGAAACGGCCGCGTTCTTCAACGAGTTGAAGTGATCTGATGACGGAGACGACCGAGGTGTTTCGCGCACGCGCCGAGACGTGGCTCGCGGCGAACGCCTCGACGGCGCCGCGCGACTACGGCGCCATTTGCCCTCCCGATCTCATCAGCGAGGGTCGCACATGGCAGATCCGTCTCAACGAGGCGGGCTTCACGGGCATCCACTGGCCCGTCGAGCACGGCGGGCAGGGTCTCTCAGTGGCGCACACGGCGACTTGGATCGAACTGTGCGCGCGACACGGCGTTCCACCGATGCTGAACATGGTCGGCCTTGTTCTCGCGGGAGGGTCGATCCTGCGTTTCGGTACCCCCGCGCAACAGTCGCTGCACCTCGGCTCGACTCTCGCGGCCGACCACGTGTGGTGCCAGCTGTTCAGCGAACCGGGTGCGGGCAGTGACCTCGGGGGTTTGTCGACCAAGGCTGTTCGCGACGGCGAGCGCTTCATCGTGAACGGCCAGAAGGTGTGGTGCAGCGGCGGTCGCTACAGCAACTGGGGCATTCTCATGGCACGCACGGACACCGACGCCCCGAAACACGAGGGCATCTCGTTCTTCCTGTGTCCGATGAACACGCCCGGCATCGAGATTCGCCCGCTGCGCCAGATGACAGGCGAAGCCGAGTTCGATGAGGTGTTCTTCACGGACGTCGAACTGCCCGCTGACTGTCTCCTGGGTCCCCTCCACGGCGGCTGGGGTGTCGGCATGGCGGTGCTCACCAGCGAACGGGGGCACATTGGCGCCAGCGTCATCGGCCTCGAGCGTCGTCTCGAGTCGATGGCACAACTCGGCTCCAGCCGCGAACTCGACGCGCCGTCACGAGATCGTCTCGCGCAGTTGCTCTCACGCGGTCACGCATTCAAGGCCATGGGTCAACGTCAGGGCCCCGAAGCCTCGACGGCCGCCTCGCTCATGAAACTCGGCATCACCGAGATGATGTTCGACACCGCAATGCTGAAAGGCGACATCGCCGGTGCGGCGTCGATTCTCGAGGGCAGCGACGCAACGGGCATGCTCGCAGCGCCGGGTGGGCGCATAGCAGGCGGCACGAGCCAGGTGCAGCGCAACATCATCGGCGAGCGACTTCTGGGCCTTGCGAGAGAGCCCAAGGCGAAATGACGCATGAAACGGTGAGCGTCGAATCCACCGACGGCATCTCACTCGCAGTCCACCATCTTTCCGATTGCGAGCCCGGTTCGCTCCCCGCCGTTCTTCTCTCGCACGCCACCGGTTTCCACGGACGGTGTTGGATCCCGGTCGCCAAACGCCTCGAGGGACGATTCGACGTCTGGGCCCACGACCACCGCGGCTACGGCGACTCAACGGTGCCCGACGACTGGACCGTGCGTTGGGCGGCGTTCGGTGACGACGCGCTCGCCGCGGCGCGGTACGTCGCGACGAATGTGAACAACGGCCCGATCATCGCGGCGGGTCACTCGATGGGCGGCGCGACCCTCGTCATGGCGGCGCTACGCGAACCCGCCCTGTTCGGGGGCATCGTCACCTTCGAGCCGATCATTTTCCCGCCGTCGGGCTTTCGACCCGACGACATGCCGCCGAATCCGCTGGCCGCTCTCACGCGCCGCCGGCGTGCGGTCTTTGCCTCCCTCGACGAGGCTCGGGAGAACTTCGCCTCCAAGCCGCCCATGTCGTCATTCCACAGCGACGCACTCGAGGCGTACGTTGTCCACGGCTTTCGTCACACCACGAACGGCGTGGCGCTCAAGTGCAGCCCCGAGCACGAGGCGCGCACGTACGAAACGGGTGGGAGCCATGAGACGTGGAATTCCCTCACGTCGCTCACGGTTCCGTTGTGGGTGGTCGGCAGCCCCGAACAGCAGTACCAACCATCCGCCATCGCGCCGCGTATCGCCGAACAGGTCCCCGGTGCTCGTTACGAGGCGTGGAGCGACGTGTCCCACTTCGGCCCGATGGAAGACCCCGACCGCCTCGCGAACTTCATCGCGATGTGCGCGCAAACCGTCACACGACGATGAACATCCATCGCATCGACGGGTGGGTCGATACACGACTCGAACCCGTGCGCCGCAACGCGGTCTCGCGGGGTCTGTTCTCGCTCCTGAGTTGGGCCGGCGAATTCGGCCTCGTGTGGCACGGCATCATCTGGTTGCGCGCGAGCGGCAGTACCTCGCGCGCGGCCGACGCGCTCGTGTTCTCCCTTCTCCTCGGTGCCGAGGGTCTGGTCGTGAACCAGGGAATAAAGCGTCTCTTCAAACGCAGTCGGCCGAAAACGGGCGGCGACGACAGGTTCACCGTTCGCACCCCGATGACATCCTCGTTCCCGAGTGGACATTCATCGTCGGCATTTTTCGCCGCGACCTTGCTTGCGACCCTCGTCAGTGGCGCATGGTCGGGGCTGATTTTCGTGCTGGCCGTCGGCGTGGCGCTCAGCCGCGTCATGGTACGGCTGCACCACTTTTCCGACATTCTCGGCGGGGCCGCCGTCGGGGCTGCCCTTGGCCTTCTCGCGGCGCCACTTGTAGGTTGAGGATATGGCTCGTTCATTTGCCGTGACTTGGGATTACCGGTGCCCCTACGGGCGCATCGTTCATGACCACGTCGTCACCGGTCTGCTCGCGGGTGCCGACTGGAACGTCACTTTCCTCCCCTACTGCCTCGGCCAATCGAACCGCGATCCCGACCTTCCTCCGATCTGGGAGACACCGCGGGCCGACTCGGGTCTCTTTGCACTGCAGGTCGGAGTGGCCGCACGCGACGCCGACCCGGCCCGGTTTCCCGCGTTTCACCACGCCGTGTACGAGTACCGCCACACACGGGCGGGAAATCTCAACGACCGCGCCGCAATTGCCGCGCTCCTCGTCGGCGCAGGATTCGACCCGGACAGCGTCCTGGGCGTCGTCGAAGGTGGCGAACCCCTACGCACCATCGCCCGCGAGCACATGCAGTACGTGAACAGTCACGAGGTGTGGGGTGTACCGACGTTCGTCGTCGACGACAAGGCCGTCTTCGTACGCCTATTGCGCACTGCCCAGGGCGACGCCGGCACCGCAACTGCCACCATCGAGCGAATCCTCGACGACATTGCCTGGCCGATACTGAACGAGTTCAAGCACACGAGCGTGCCGCAGTGAGGGGTTGGCGATGACCGAGCGAATGACCGACGCCGAGGGTTTGCTGTGGCGTCTCGAAAAAGACCCGTTCCTGTCCTCGACCTTCTCCAACATTTCGATTCTCGATCGACCGCTCAACGTTGCGGCCTTCATGCGCCGCATGCATCGCGCCACGATTGCGATCCCGCGGCTGCGCCAACGGGTACAGCCGGCACCTGCGAACCTTGGCGCACCGTTCTGGCAGCCCGACCCGCATTTCAGTCTTGCCCAGCACGTGCGACACATCGCGCTCCCGGGCGACGGCACGATGCGCCAGCTCCTCGACCTCGCGACCCTCTATACCGCCGACCCTTTCGACCGCGCGCGCCCGCCGTGGCAATTCCTCATCGTCGACAACCTCACCGGTGGCCGCAGCGCCCTGATCAGCAAGATCCACCACACCATCACCGACGGCGAAGGGGGTGTTCTCCTCTCGATGCAGTTCATCGACCTCGAACGTGATGCACCCGAGCCACCTGATCTACCCGAACCGGACCTCGAAGCCGTTCACCCCGACGACGAAGCGACGGACGTTCTGCGCGCCGCACTCGGTGACGCGATGCGCATCCCCCTGTCGTTCGTGAAGCAGGTTCGCGACGCCCTGGGTGACCCCACGAGTCTGCCGTCGACCGGGGCAGCAACGGCCGCGAACGTGCGTGCGGTCGTGAGACAACTCAGCGACACCGACCCCGCGCGTAGCCCGCTGTGGACGAAGCGCTCGCTCGGGCGTCGCCTCGAAGCTCTGTCGGTTTCGTACCACACGATGCGTGAGGCGTCGAAGGTGTTGGGGGGCAAGTTGAACAGCGCCTTCGTGACCGCAGCCGCCGATGCCGCGGGTGAATACCACCGCCGCCTGGGCTCGCCCGTCGAATCACTGCGGACGTCCATGGCCGTGAGTACCCGCGCCGATGAATCGGTATCGAATGCCTTTACGTTGGTGCGTCTTGTCGTGCCGACGGGCGAAATGCCGATTGAGGAACGATTCGCCGCAATCAACGAAATGGCAACATCGGTGCGCTCAGGCTCCGGCGAGGCCAGCCTCGACACGCTCGCCGGCATCGCCCAGGCGCTCCCGATTTCGGTGCTCACGCGCCTTGCCCGGGCCCAGAGCCAAACCGTCGATTTCGCCACATCGAACGTGCGTGGGGCGGGGATTCCCCTCTACATCGGGGGCGCACGGCTTCTTGCCAATCACCCGATTGGCCCGCTGGGTGGAGTCGCCTTCAACCTCACACTTTTGGGCAACGACGGGAACCTCGACATGGGACTGCACATCGACACCGCAGCGGTGGCTGACCCCGGTCTTTTGCGCACGTGCATCGAGGATTCTTTCGCCAAGATCGCTCGATTCGCACCGAACCCCGGTGCGCCTGCACCCACCGGTCAGACGCACGTGCGAGACGAAGAGACGCCGCGCGGCCCGACGACCGTCAGGAAGCCGCGCTGGTTGCGGCGTCGGCGTACTTTGACGCCACAGTGAGCAGCGACCTCAAGTCCAGCAAAAGGTCGGCAACTTCACCACTCGACACGAGTTCGCGACGCAGCATTTCGGCAAGGGCCTTGTCCACGATTGCCAACGCTTCGGCTACCGCATGTGCGGTTCCGTCGGCTTGGTGGCCTTCGGTCGGTTCGAGAATGGTTCCGGTCAATGCGTGCCTCATGTCTACGGTTTAGCAGCAGGTACGAGATACCCCACTACCGACCTACCGTGACATTACCCACAGGTCGGTCGTGATCAGCGTCAATGGTGGGGCGATCTACGCTCGGTCCACCATGGACATATCCCCCGCCTCCCACGTTGTCGTGACCGGCGCTGCCGGCGGTATCGGTGGTTCACTGGCTCGCGCTTTCCACGCGGTTGGCGCCCGTGTGACGCTCACCGACGTCGACGAAGACGGTCTTTTTGCGGTCTGCAACAATCTCAACGCCGCGCGGCCCGACTCGGCAACGGCCGTCGCCGCCGACATCGCGACGCGCACCGGAAACGCCGCCGTGATCGACCATGCGCGCGCACGATTCGGTGCGATCGATCTCTTCTTTGCGAACGCGGGTGTCGGACTGGGAACCGACCTCGAACACGCCAGCGACCACGACTGGGACGTGAGTTTCGCGGTCAATGTGCACGCACACCGCTATGCCGCCGAGATGTTGGTACCCGAGTGGCTCGCCCGGAAGCGTGGATATTTCTGTTCGACCGCGTCGGCTGCCGGTCTGCTTGCTCAAATCGGCTCGGCCCCGTACTCGGTGACGAAGCACGCCGCGGTTGCATTCGCCGAGTGGTTGTCGATCACGTATCACGAGCGCGGCCTGCGTGTGAGTTGCCTCTGCCCCCAGGGTGTGAATACGAACATGCTGAACCCCGACAAGTCCGCCCGCGACACTGGCTTTGCGTCGGCAGGTGACGTGGTCAAGGCCGCGGGCGCGGTTCTCGAACCCGACGACGTCGCGTCCATGGCCCTCGACGCCATCCGCGCCGAACGCTTCCTCATCCTTCCGCATCCCGAAGTCGAGGGCTACATGACCACCCGTGCGTCGCAGCATGCCCGCTGGCTGGGGGGCATGCGCAAGCTGCAAGCCCGCGTGTTCGGGGCCTAGAGACCGCTGTCGCACCCCGACCCTACGGTTGGGGTCATGCGACTTCGTTTGTTTGCCGCCGTCGGCACCATCCTGGCCACTTCCTGCCTCACGGTTACCCTCGATGCCTCGCCCACCGGCGCCGCACCGTTCAGTTACACCTCGGTCTCCACCGGTTACCACCGCACGTGTGCGGTCACCACCGAGGGCCACGGGCTGTGCTGGGGATGGAATCTCTACGCCAGCCTGGGTACGGCGGACGGCGCACCCACCGTCCTGGCACCATCACCCGTCACACTTCCCACGGGCGAACGATTCCGTCATATCGAGGCGGGTTCGTCGTTCTCTTCGTGCGGACTCACCGAGACGGGCATCGTTTATTGCTGGGGTGAGTCGGGCGCACCCGGGCGTCTGCGGCTTCCCACGGGCAGCGTCGTGACGCAGTTCAGTGTCGGCGCGTCACAGGTCTGCGCGCTCACCTCCGAGCGTCACCTCTACTGCCGCGGTGACTGGAGTTCGGGCGAGCTCGGCACCGGCGACATGGAATACACACACCTGCCCGTGCGTGTTCATTTGCCCGACTCGGCCGTCCCCGCCTACGTATCCGCGGGAATCGGCTTCACCTGCGTCGTGGCGACCACCGGCACCGCTTATTGCAGCGGCGTCAACACTGCCGGGCAACTGGGAAACGGAGGTTCAGGCACGTCGAAGGTCTTCGCCCGCGTTGCCATGCCTGAAGGAGCCCAATTCAGTTCCATCAGCGCGGGGCTCGAGCGCGCATGTGCCGTCGACACCGTCGGAGGTGGATGGTGCTGGGGCCGGAACTACGACGGCGCGCTCGGCGACGGCACTTATGCGCACAGCCGCACACCGCGGCCCGTGGCACTGTCGGCGGGAACGATCCTCACCGACATCCGAACCGGTTGGTACCACACGTGCGCAATCACGAACGCCGGCATGACGTTGTGTTGGGGCAGCAACGACGGTGGTGCGCTCGGCTGGGGTCAGTCGTACGGCGGCAAGACCATCCGTACCGCGGCCCTTCCCGACGACGTGCGTGCCAAGGGGCTCCAGGTCGGTCTTGCGGGCACGTGCATCACCTCGACCAACAGTCGAATCTTCTGTTGGGGTTCGAACCTGCACGGCAGTGTCGGCAACGGCACCAAGGCGCCCACGCACTCACCCACCGAGGTGTTGCGTGTCGGTACGCCCGACGCAGGGCAACCGACGCTCGACTCCATGGGCACGCACCAAGCCACCATTTCCGGGTCCATCGTGCCCAACGGAGCGACATCGAGCGTCGTGGTACTCGTCTCGACCACACCGTCCTTCGACGGCGCACGAACGCTCAACGTTCTGCTGCGTCGCACCCAACAGTCCACCCTCGCGCAACTCTTCGCTCCGGTCACTTTTTCGGTTCCGGTTCCGGGCCTGCGTCCCGCCACCGAATACCACGTCAAGATTCGTGCAACGAACATGTTCGGGGCCACCGACTCCACCGCCTCGTCGTTCGTCACGCTGGGCGCGGCACCAAAGCTCACCGCCATCACCGCAACCGACATCGGCGGTGATTTTGCGTCGCTGCGTGTGGTTGTCGATGCGAATCTGCTCGACACCGCGGTCTCCGCCACCTACGCCACCGACGAGGCATTCACCCGCGATGTCGGCACGGCAAGCCTCGGCACGGCACGGGGCGACGGCGACACCCACCTCAGCACGGGGCTCACCTCACTTTCCCCCCGCACCACCTACTTCGTGCGCCTCAGCGCATCAAACGAGGTCGGTGATGCCACTCCCACCACGATCTCCTTCACCACGATCGGCGACGCCCCGTCGATCGGAAGTGCGACTGCGACCGGCGGTCGCAAGTCGGCCAGCATCTCGCTTGCGCTCGACCCGGGTCTGTTGGGTACCCGCATCATCGTCGAATACCGACCCTCGGGAACGACACGGGCCTGGACCGCAGAGGAGCGCAGGGTCGACGCATCTTGCACCACCGTTGTGGTGCCGCTCATGGCCCTGCAACCAGCCACGAAATACGACGTCAACGTGACGGTGACCAACGCCGTCGGTTTCGACAGGCTCGATGGTCTTTCCTTCACAACCGCCGGCGGCGCACCGATCGTGGCCGCCCCCACGGCACACGATGTCTCCCACACCACCGTCACCCTGCGCTCGTTGGTGGACAGCAACGAGTTCACCACCCGAATCACACTTCAGATCGACGACGATGACGACTTCTCGAACTACGACGAGTGGTTCGCAGGCAGCACCGTTGCGGGTTCCACATCGCAGATCTCTCTCGACGTGAGCGAACTCGTCGACTCCAGCGTCTACCATGCCCGTTTCGTTGCGGTGAACCAAAAGGGCACGACAACGAGTGACGTCATCACTTTCGATACCACGACTCCGGTCGGAAAACTTCTGCGGCGTCGCCTCGACCCCGTCGTCCCCGAACCCGTCGTCGCCCCCACACCACCGACCAGCCCAACCCCGCCCCCCGTCGACGTCCTGACCACCCCGACAACGAAGCAGCGCTTTGCGGCGAAGATCATGATGAAGACTTCTGCATCCAAGGCCACCAAGAGGACCGCGGAGAAAAAACCCGTGAAGTCGTCGGTGAAGAAGCGGTCGGGTGTGCGCTAGATGCCGAACGCCGTCACAAAGCCGTCGAGGGCTGCGCGGTCGCCGAAGGCTTCGGCGCCCGCGGCGATCGCTTCATCGACCGTGATGCGGCGCCACAGCGCCAACAACAGCAACTGAGCGGGGCCCCGAAGAGCAGCGTCACCCTTGCCGTGCTCACGCGCAACCGCGACGCCACCCGCTCGGGGGCCGAGCATCCACTCTCCGTCGGTGTCGCTGCAGTGCAGATGGAGGGTGTGCGCCAAGTGCACTTTGTCGCCGAACCACGGCAGGAACACGGCCAATTTCTCGTCGATACCGTCGGCGCATATCAACTCGTCTGTCTGCGACAAATCGCCCGCGGCAATTTCCGCATCGAACCTGTGCATCAAGGCCTCCTGCGCCATGCGTCGCTTCACCCACGATGCGGGCTGCGACCCCGTGAAGGTCCACACGGGTGCGTCGTCGGAGGTGTTTTCGAGAACACGCTCGAGTTGGGTGGCGCCGGCAATGAAGAGATCGACGAGCCCCTCATCGGATTCGGGGCGCTCGAGGCGAGGGAGGTCTTTCGGACTAATCGCCTCGGTGGTGAGCATGCCTAAGAACATCGACTGCACCTTGCACATGTGGAACGCCAGATCAGCCGCGTTCCAACCTGGACATGCCGCAACCTCGCTCGACCAGCCGGCCGCACGTGCCGCCATGATGAAACGATCGTTCTCTTCGGCCAAGACATGGAGATGATTGCGGCCGCGCAAGTCGGTGTACGACAGGGTCACTTCGGGCCTACCGCAAGAGCTGCGCGAGTTCGCGCCACTGCGCCATGGGAAGTGCCGCACCCTCGTGCATCAGCACCTGGACGCACACGTGGTCGGCACCCGCGTCGTGGTGCTCCCCGATGCGCGCGGCGATCTTGTCGAGCGTTCCCCAACACACGATCTCGTCGACGAGACGGTCGGACTGTTCCTTGATCTCGTCGGCCGAGAAGCCGAGGCGCATCAGGTTGTTTGCGTAGTTCGGCAGACGTGTGTACACCGACATGTTCTTGCGGGCCGTCTCGCGGGCCCTGGCGGAATCGGTTTCGAAGATCACCATCTGTTCGGGTGCGAGCAGCTTGTCGGGACCGAGAATCGCACGCGCCTCGGCGGTGTGTGCCGGCGTGGTGAAGTACGGGTGCGCCCCCATCGTGCGGTCACGCGACAGCTCCAACATCTTCGGCCCGAGTGCCGCAAGGACGCGGTACAGCGGACCGGTCGGCGCGACACCGAAGTACGGGACACTGTCCATGTTGTCGAGATACTCGACCATCGTCGAGTACGGCTTTTCGTACGGCGACTTGTGCAGCTTCGTCACCATGTGACCGTGACTCACACCCATGCCCAGGATGAAGCGTTCGGGATAGGCCTCTGAGAGCGCCTTCCAGCCGGCCTGCATCGCCATGGCGGTGCGTGCCGCGATGCTGGCGATACCTGTGGCCGCCTTCAACTTCGTCGACGAGGAAAGAATCATCGTCGCGTTGACGAACGCCTCGCGCCCCACGGTCTCGGGATACCAGTACGTACCAAAGCCCAGAGCCTCGATCTCCTGCACGACGTCACGGACCTGCGAGCCCGGCACACCGTCAAGCGATCCACTCCACAGGCCAATGCGACCAAGATCGGGTTTCGGGTGCGTCTGTGGGGCCTTGTCGTCGCTCATGGGCCGACGTTACCGCCCTCCAGCCACAGGTCGATCAGCCTTCGCGCAATCGAAATTCCCGGCGGGATCATCGGAATCTGATCGCGGCGGAACCACCGGGCGTCCGCAATTTCGGCGGGATCGCACACAATCTCACCGTGCAACCAATCAGCACGGAACCCCAGCATCAAAGAATGCGGAAATGGCCACGGTTGGCTGCGGATGTAGCGCACGTTGCCGACTGCCACGCCGACTTCTTCCATCGTTTCCCGGACGACTGCCCCTTCGAGGGTCTCCCCCGGCTCGACGAAACCGGCAAGGCACGAATACATCGGCTGCTGCCACTGCACACCACGCGCCAGCAGGGCTTCTTGCGCGTCACCCGCACCGCGCGTGACGAGCGTGATGATCGCGGGAGCGAGCCTCGGAAACGCCGACAACCCGCATGCGGGACACCTCATCGATCGTTCATTGTCGAGACGTTCGGTGGGCTCACCGCATCGACCGCAGAAGCGGTGCGTACGCGCCCACTCCACCAACTGCACCGCGCGACCTGCCGCCAACCAGTCGTTCTCGTGGCTTCGCCCATGAAAGGAAAACAGGTCGATCGAGGCACCATCGGCGGGGTCGAGGCCGTGGGGCACGTCGACCGCCCACACCGCAACATCGCCCATCATTCCAATGAAGTGGACCTGCCAGTCACTTGCCGCGGGTTCCTCGGCCTCCCAGACATTGCCACCAACGACGTGGAAAAAGCGGTTCCCGCGCGCGCCTGCCGCTGGTTTCATCGAGGGAACGAGGCTCGGAACATCGGACTGACGGCTCATGGCGTCCCAACGGTACCTGCGTAGGATGACGCCATGAGCAGCAAACAAGACGTCGTCATTGTCGACGCAGTGCGTACCCCCATCGGCCGTCGTGGCGGTGGATTGTCCAGCATGCACCCGGCCGATCTTCTCGGCGTCGCCCAAAAGACACTCGTGAATCGCTCGGGTGTCGATCCGTCGGCGATCGAGCAGGTTGTCGGCGGCTGCGTCAGCCAGGTCGGCGAGCAAAGCTTCAACGTCACGCGCACCGCCTGGCTGGCGGCGGGTCTTCCACTCACCACCGCGGCAACCACGGTCGACACACAGTGCGGATCCTCGCAGCAGGCCACGAACATGGCGACCTCGCTCGTCGCCAGCGGCGTGGTCGACGTGGCCGTGGCGTGCGGTGTCGAGATCATGAGCCGCATCCCGATCGGTATCAACTCGTCGAAGAAGCTCGGCCTCGGTGTTCCGATTCCGAAAACCTATTTCGGCCAGTACGAAATGACATCGCAGTTCGAGGGTGCCGAGCGCATCGCCGACAAGTTCGGCCTGACCCGCGACGACACCGACGCATTCGGTTTCCAGAGCCAGCAGCGCGCGGCGCGGGCGTGGGCCGAGGACCGCTTTGCGGGCCAGTGGGTCGAAGTCGTCGCACCCGACCTCGACGAAGAGGGCAAGCCGACGGGTTCGACGCACAGGGTCACCCGTGACGAGGGCATGCGCGACACCACTCGCGAGGCCCTCGCGGGCCTCAAGCCCGTCGCACGCGAGAACGGCGTGCACACCGCGGGCAATTCCTCGCAGATCTCCGATGGTGCAGCCGCAGTGTTGATGATGACCGCGACGCGTGCCCGGGACCTGGGCCTCAGGCCTCGTGCTCGTATCGTCGACACCTGCCTCGTGGGCGTCGACCCCGTGCTGATGCTCGAAGGCCCCATCGATGCGACCAAGCGTCTTCTCTCGCGCAACGGTCTGTCGATCGACCAGATCGACAACTTCGAGATCAATGAGGCCTTCGCCTCGGTGGTGCTGGCATGGGCCAAGGCGACCGGTGCCAACCCCGAGACCACCAATCCGAACGGCGGGGCCATCGCACTGGGCCATCCGCTCGGCGCAACCGGTGCATTCCTCATGACGAAATCGCTGCACGAACTCGAGCGCACGGGTGGCCGCTACGGCCTCATCTCGATGTGCTGCGGTGGCGGCCTCGGAACGGGAACGCTGATCGAGCGCATCTGAGGCTCGCGTACCGCTTTTTTTGCGTCGTGTTTCTGGCGACGGGGTGCGGCGGCAACGACACTTCGGGAAATCCGCAAACGACGACCTTCGTGAACGTCGGGGTCGTCGTTTCCGTTGCGGATGGCGACACGTTCGACCTGGAGATGGCGGGCGAGCGCGAGACGGTCCGCCTGATCGGGCTCGACACGCCCGAAACCAAGCACCCGACCAAAGGCGTGGAGTGCTGGGGGCCCGAAGCGTCGGACTTCACGAAATCACTTCTCGTGCCCGGTACCCGCGTCAGGCTGGTGCGCGATGCCGAGGCACGCGACAGGTACGGACGTCTCCTCGCCTACGTGTACCTCGCCGACACCAACGTGTTCGTGAATCGTGAATTGATACGGCTTGGTTTTGCACGGCCGTATCCGTTCGAGCCGAACACGATCCACAAGGCGACCTTTGCCGACGCAGCGTGGGAGGCGCAGGGCGCGCGGCGCGGACTGTGGAGTGCGTGCTGACGCGGCTAGTTTGTGGGCAATGACGGCCGACACCCACGATGCGGGTCTGCTCGAAGCGATGGGGCTTGCGGCAGACGCACGAGCCGTCATCCTCTCCTGCGACGACCTGGGGTCGTGCCACGCGGCGAACATCGGCGTGTACGAGGCGTTGCGCAAGGGTGTGGCGACGTGCGCTTCGATCATGGTTCCCGCCCCGTGGGCGCGTCACGCAGCAAACATGTACCGGGGCGAGGACATCGGTGTTCACCTCACGCTCAACGCCGAACACGACAATCTTCGCTGGGGTCCGATCACCCACGCACCGTCGCTCCTGTCGGGTGACGGTGGTTTTCCGAGCAGCATCGAAGACCTCTGGGACCACGCCGACCTTTCCGAGGTGCGCCGTGAGTGTCGGGCACAGATCGAACGGGCAATCGCGTGGGGTATCGACGCCACACACCTCGCGCCCCACCTCACGGCCATCACACTTCGCCCCGAGTTCTTCGACATCTACCTCGACCTCGCAGTCGAGTTCCGTCTCCCCATTCGCCTGCCCTCGACCATCGACGAACGCGATGCAGGGTTCCCGTTCCGCAAACTGGCCCGCGAAGAAGGTGTCGTTTTCCCCGACTACTTCAACCACGACTGGCGTGCGGGGAGCCGCGAACGCGCTCTGGGCGATCTTGCCGACCTGCGGCCGGGAATAACCGAAATCCACGTGCAGCCGGCGATCGACACGGCCGAGGTGCGGGCGCTCGGAGACGTGGCGTTGGGCTGGATCGAAGACCACAACTTCGTGGTCAATGATCCGACCTTGCGCGAGGCGATCGAGCAGTCGGGTGCGGTGTTGGTGGGATACCGCGGCGTCAGAGACGCGATGCGATCGCGCTGAGGACGCGGTCGATTTCACCACTCGCCAACGCACGAAGAAGCACCCCGCTATGGCCGGTCGCCTTCAACTTGCCGCGCATGTAGGCGATGTTCGCGCCCAGCGGAAGATCGCCGGCCGCGATTGCCACGACAACGGCGGCATCGTCGGGGCCCTCGACGATTTCTTCCTTCTTGCCCTTGGCAACGCGGTACTGGATGAGGGCGTCGGTCACGGGAGCCTCTCCAGTGCAAGGTCGATGCTGGAACTACCACCGCGCACACCGGCAAAGAGGTCGTCCTCGTAGGTTCCCGGCGTGGGTCCCGCGACGGTGCTGCGTGCAAGCACCCAGTCCTCCCACGGGTAGGTCTCGGCCAACTGTTGGTCCGACAAGCCGAACCAAAAGGGCTCGTCGGGATCGACCTGCGTCGCGTGGGCCAGCAATGCACCTGAACGCGCGTGTATGTGGTCGCCGATGTGCAGCCGCGTCGTGATGCGCCAGTCCTGGTCGGCTCGGGACAGCCATTTTTCGTCGAAGGGCGACTCACCGCGGTGCTTGAGCATCCCCTCGTGGAGAGCCATCAATCGCATGCGCGACCACAGCGTGTAGTACATCTTCGACGGCTGCCACAGCGGGCCCGCATCGGGGTACCACATCGGGTCGCCGGCACGCTGGAACGCGGCGATCGAGATGTCGTGCACCTTGAGATGATCGGGGTGCGGGTAGTTCGATTGGTCATCGTTGTACGTGATGATGACCTGGGGCCGCTCGGCGCGAATGATCGCCACAAGCCGTTTGGTCGCCTCGTCGAGCGGTGCCCTGTGAAAACAATCGGGGTGGTTGTTCGATTCCTTGCCCTCCATCCCCGAGTCGCGGTAGCCCAGCATGTGCACCGCGCTGAAACCGATGACCTTGGCCGATCGGGCCAGTTCGTGCGGCCGCATTTCGGCCAGCAGCGCCTTCTCCGCGGCGGGGTCGAGACCGTGGAAGGGTTGGCCGGGCTCTTTTAGTCGCGGGTTCATGAGATCGCCCTCTTCGCCGCCGGTGCAGCAGACGAGTACCGTGCGCACGCCCTCGGCGGCGTACTTCGACAGCGTTGGGGCACCCTTCGAGGCCTCGTCGTCGGGGTGCGCGTGCACTGTGAGGAGACACAGTCGCTCACCGTCCATGACGTGTCAGGCTACTGGCGGCCCCCATAGGCTCGGCCCATGCGTGGCCTTCGTTTCACCCCGATCGTCGCTCTTGTGGTCGTCCTTGGCATCGGGGCATCGGCGTGTGGCACCGACGATGGACGTGAGATGCAGCAGCCGTCGGTTGCACAGATCGCATCGGCCCAGACAACCACGACGTTCGCGGCTGAGACCACGCTCAGCGGCCTCGACGGTGCGCCGATCGACACGACGGTCGATGGTGGCGGCAGCGTGGTTCTCACCGTCACCGCGCCGTGGGCCGACGGTGACACGATTCCCGATGCGTTCCGCTGCGCCGGACCCGAGGCCTCGCCCGAGGTCTCCTGGACGGGCGTGCCGGCCGAGGCAAAGTCACTGGCCCTCGTGCTCGTCGATGAAGATGCCCCCGACTACACGCACTGGGTCGTGGCCAACATCGACCCGGCGACGAGCACCCTGCTCGGCGGCAGCGTCGACCCCAACGCGGTGCAGGCCCGGAACTCGGCCGGTTCCATTGGATTCTCCGGCCCCTGCCCACCCGAAGGCCAGACCCACGCCTACTCCTTGTCCCTCTACGCGCTCGACCAGGTGCTCGAGGTGCAAAACGGTGACGACGGTGCCGCAATGCAGAACGCCATCTACGCCGCGGCCATCGAGGCTGCAGCCGTGACTTTTACCGCCTGAATCCCCGGCCTCCGATGAAACGGGTGCAAAACTTGACCCATCGATCGCGTTCTCGCTTCCCTGCCCGTCGCCGTCTGCGAGACCGACGGCGACGGCCGACTGCTCGCGGTCAACGACGCTTTTCGTTCGCTGGTGTTGGGTGGCGCACCCGTGGTGGTCGGGTCGGCACCGTGGGTGAATGCCTCGGCATCTGAGCGCGCTGCCGCGGAGCGCGCATGGGAAGAAACCCGGCCGCTTGCCGGCGCGTTCACCCATGAGTTCCGCTTGATGTCTGCCGACGGCGGGGTGCGCTGGATATCGATGCATCTCGAGCCGGTGCGCGATGCAACAGGTGCCCTGACGGGCTTCGTCGGCACCGCCGCCGACCACACCGACATGGTCACGCGACGCACGCTCTCGGAGCAGTTGGTCGGCCTCCTCGACGTCAGCGCTGATGCGGTACTCGTGTTCGATCGCGGGGGACGACTGCTCTTTTGCAACGACGGTGCGAAACAACTTGTCGGTGTCAGCGATGCCGACCACGACACCATCGCCGACACCTTCCTGCGCGCGGTTCGCGACCAGGTGCCGCGTGAGGTGCTCAACGCCTCCGCCACGCTGGCCAGTCCCGCCGAGAACCGATGGGTGGGCGAAGTCGGTTTCCGCAGCCCCGATGGCATCGTGCGCACGCTGTCGCTGACCCTCCAGGTCGTGCGCGATGCAAGCGGGGTCGTGCAGCACTTCAGTGCCATCGCCCGTGATGTCACCGAAACCAAGCAACTCCACGATGAGCTCACGCGTCAGGCGACGCACGACGCGCGCACCGGCCTGCCGAACCGGGTGCTCTTCCTGCGTCGGCTCGCGGAGGCACTCGAAAAGGACCGCACCCTCAAGTCGGGCTGTGCGGTGATGTTCGTCGACCTTGATCGTCTGAAAATCGTGAACGACACGATGGGCCACGACGTCGGCGACGTACTCATCTCGAACATCGCCAAACGCATCGTCAATGCCACGCGGCCGTCCGACACGGTTGCACGCAACGGCGGTGACGAGTTCGTCGTGCTGTGCGATGGCGTCACCCACGAAGACATCGCCCACGACATCGCCAACCGCATCCTCCAGGCCGTCACCGGCCAGATGGTGTTGCAGGGAACCGAGGTCTTCACCAGCGCGAGCATCGGCATTGCCATGTCGAGCCAACAGTTGCTCGCCGAATACTCTCCCGCCGATGCGGCCCAGATTCTGCTGAACAATGCCGACACCGCGATGTACCGCGCCAAACAACGCGGCCGCGGCCGCGCCGAGGTCTACAGCGATGCGATGCGCGCCGAAGCACGCGACCGTGTTGCGCTCGGTCATGCCCTCGAACGGGCGCTCGCCACCGGCCAGATGCGCCTCGTCTACCAGCCGATCGTGTCGGCGCACACCGGCCGTAACGCCGGTGTCGAGGCTTATCTGCGTTGGGACCACCCCCAGCGCGGCGAACTCACCCCGGCGACCTTCATTCCCGTCGCCGAGGAGTCGGGCATGATCGGCCCGCTGGGCGATTTCGTCGTCACGAAGGCCTGTGCCGACATGCGCGGGTGGATCGAGACAGGCCTGGTCGATCGCTCGTTCGGTCTCCACATCAACGTGTCTTCCAAGCAACTCACGGATCCGTCATTCGTCGACCGCACGCTCACCACCCTGCGCGATAGCGGCCTCGAGGCGGGACAGTTGATCGTCGAGGTGATCGAACAGACCGTGCTCGACGACAACCCCAGCGTCGGTCGCAGCATCAACGCCCTCAAGCGTGCAGGCATACGTCTCGCCATCGACGACTTCGGCAGTGGCTTCTCGTCATTGTCTTCCCTGCGCAACTTTCCCGCCGACTTGTTGAAACTCGACGGCTCGCTCGTGCGCGACATCGGCCAGCAGGGTCATGACGACCCGATCGTGCGCTCGATCATCCAACTCGCACACTCCCTCGACATGACCGTCGTGGCCGAATGGGTGAGCACCGAAGAGCAGGCCAAGCGCCTGCGGGTCCTGGGCTGTGATCACCTGCAGGGCAACCGCATCGGCGAGCCGGTCACTGCCGACGAGTTCGCACGCACCCTCGCCCGCGTGCGCTGACTCAACCAGCAGGGGCGGGTATCGGCGCCGCGGCGATCCCCGCAAAGAAGTCGAGTGTCGCCTTCGAGTTGCCGCCGAGTTTCACCACGGCCATGTCCGCTTCGGTGTCCTGGTAGACCTCCAGGCCGTAGTTCGCGATGTTGCCCTCGGCTGCGGGCCGCATGCTCTTGAGGAACGTCGGCATATCCAGGTTGGTATCGACGGTGAGCGTCGAGGTGACCGACTCGATGACGTCGCCGGCCCTGAACGGGTTGGCCGCTGCGTACTTCGCCGCCTGCTTGAGCATCAGCGTGATGAACTCGCGTTGACGTGCCGAGCGGCCGATGTCGCCACTTCCCTCCGACACCCACTTTCCCTTGATGCGCTCTTGATAGTGGCGACTGCGCGCGTAGCGCAAGGCGCCGATTCCGCTGAGCCGGTGACAGCCCTTGCGGACCCACAGCCCGATGCGTGTGTCGCGCGCATGGTGCGGGGCACACAGCGTCACCCCACCGACCGCGTTCACCAGATCCTTGAATCCCTGGAAATTCACTTCGATGTAATGGTGGATCGGGATACCGAAGTTCGACGTGACGGTACGTACCAACATCGCCGCGCCGAGGTTGTACGCAGCATTGATGCGATTCGACTTTTCTCCGTAGCCGATGCGCACCCACAGATCGCGCGGGAACGAGGTGATCGAGAGTGTGCTCATCTTCTTGTCATGGCGCAGAACCATGATGGTGTCACTGCGCTGGCCCCCGACGTCACCGGTCGACCCGATGACGTTGAAGTCGGACTCGGTGGGGTCGATACCCTCGCGACTGTCCGAGCCGACGAGGAGAAAGTTCTCGAAATCAGGATTCGCCGCGGCGAGGTCGGTGACGACCTCGATGTTGCGCTTGACGTCTTTCATCTGACCCCTGGCACCCGAGACCAGGCCAGCGGCACCCGCCAACGCAACGGCTCCGGCGAGACATGCGGCGATGAGCAAACGCGTTGCCTTCACGTCGAACCAACGTAGTCGCTAGTCGGCGCTGCGGAGATGCACCACATCCGCGGTGTCGACGCGGTGCGTAAGCGCACATTCATCGACGATTCGCAACCGTCCATCCCGTTCCACGCCGATTGCATGTCCGGTGATGTCGGTTCCATCAGGCATCTCGCAGCGCACGCGCTTGCCCGTGGTGGTCAGCAGACTTTCGTACGTCGCAAAGGCTTCGTCGGCGTTCGTGGCTTCGAGCTCATCGAACGTGTCGAGAATCTTCAGCAGAACTTCGTGCGGGATCGCAGTTGAGCCACCGGGAATTTCATCGACCAGGCACGTTGCCGGAACAACCTCGGGTGGCGGTGACCAGCCGACGTTCAACCCCATGCCAACGACGACGTCCACACGACCATCGGCCGACGCACCCGCAACCTGTGCCAGGATGCCCGCAATCTTCAGGTCCCCGTCGCTGCGCGACGCCACGACGTCATTCGGCCACTTCAAGCCGGCGGCAACACCAAACTCGCGACGCAAGACCAAGGCGCAGGCCGTGCCGAGCAACTGTGTCATTCGGTGCACGGGCTCACCAACACCGCGGAAGAGAATCGACACGAGGAGGTTCACACCCGGCGGCGCCTCCCAGGTCCGGCCCAGTCGACCCCGGCCCGCGGTCTGGTGATCGGTGCGCAGAACGGCCCGGTCGGGCACCCCTGCCCCGAGCCCAGCGAGTAGATCCGAGTTCGTCGATCCGGTCTCTGACACCACCCACACCTGCCAACGACCGTGGGCAAGAGGCCCGTTTTTCCCAGCGTTTTCGAGCCAGTTCGCATTCACCCCGTCCATCGCACCAACATTGTCACCTGTGCTGGAGAAAATCCTCATTGCAAACCGTGGAGAGATCGCCGTGCGTGTCATACGGGCCGCACGAGAGATGGGGATCAAGACCGTCGCGGTCTACTCGGAACTCGACCGAAACTCGCTCCATGTCCGACTCGCTGACGAGGCGTATGCACTGGGTGGCCAGACCGCGGCCGAGAGTTACCTGAACACCGGGACGATCCTCGAGGCAATCAAAGCCAGCGGCGCCGATGGCGTGCACCCCGGCTACGGGTTCTTCAGCGAGAATGCTGACTTTGCGCAAGCCATCACGGAACTCGGAGTCGAGTTCATCGGGCCACCGCCCGCGGCAATCATCGAAATGGGCGACAAGGTGTCGAGCCGTATCGCGGCTCAGCGCGGTGGTGCGCCGATCGTTCCGGGAACCACCGAGTTCGCCAAGTCCGCAAAAGAGATCGAGGACTTCGGCAACAAGTTCGGCTTCCCCGTCGCAATCAAGGCCGCTTTCGGGGGCGGTGGGCGCGGTATGAAGGTCGTGCACTCGGCCGCCGACGTCAAGGAGGCAATGGACTCCGCGCAGCGCGAGGCCAAGGCGTTCTTCGGCCGCGACGAGGTGTACGTCGAGAAGTACCTCACTTGGCCGCGCCACATCGAAGTGCAGTTGGTCGGTGACAAGCATGGCAACGTCGTGTGGGTCAGCACCCGTGACTGCTCGGCGCAACGCCGCCACCAGAAACTGATCGAGGAGGCCCCGGCCGTCGCACTGCCCGAAGGACTCGAAGAGGCCATGGGCGAAGCCGCCGTCAAGGCCGCCAAAGCCGTCGGCTACTACAACGCCGGAACGGTCGAGTTCATCTACCAGGACGGGGAGTTCTTCTTCCTCGAAATGAACACCCGTCTGCAGGTCGAGCACCCCGTTACCGAGGCCATCACCGGTATCGACCTCGTCGAGTGGCAGATCCGTGTCGCATCGGGCGAGAAATTACCGATGACGCAGAAGCAGGTTGCCGCACAACGCCGCGGCCACGCGATCGAAATCCGTATCAATGCCGAGAACCCCGCGGGTGGAAAGTTCCTCCCCTCGCCGGGGACCATCACCAAGCTCGTCACGCCCGACGGATTCGGTGTGCGCTTCGACGGCGGGTACGAGTCGGGTGACACCGTCAGCCAGTTCTACGACAATCTCGTCGGCAAACTCATCGTCTGGGGCAAGGACCGCAACGTCGCCATCGCGCGCACGATCCGAGCACTCAACGAAATGGTCGTCGAGGGTGTGCACACCACGATCCCCGCCGACATCGCGATACTCGAGCACCCCGACTTCGTGGCCTTCAAGCACTCGACGAAGTGGGTCGAAGAGCGTCTTGACCTGTCGGGCGTTGGCACGAGTGTGCCTGTGCCTGCGGGTGACGAAGCCGAAGCACTCGTTGAGCGCAAGACGACGGTCGAGGTCAACGGCAAGCGCTTTGCAGTAAAGATGTGGGTGCCCGAAGGCCAGATGGTCGCATCGGCCGGATCCGCGAAGGCAAAGAAACCCTCCCGCGCAGCCTCGGGCGCCGCTGGAGGCGCCGGTGGCTCGGGCAGCGGCGACGTCGTGGTGCCGATGCAGGGGACCATTGTCAAGGTTCTCGTCGAAGTCGGTCAGGCCGTCGAAGTCGGTCAGGCCGTCGTCGTTCTCGAGGCCATGAAAATGGAGAACCAGATCCAGGCCGAGAAGTCGGGCAAGGTGAAGGAAATCAGGGTGAAGGCCGGCGACACCGTCGGTTCGGGCGACATCGTCGCCGTCATCGAATAGGCGTTACTCGGCGGCGTCGAGCAATGCCTCGGCGAGGGCGGGATGCACGAAGAGGGTGTCGAGCAGGTCGGTGACCCTCAAGTGTGCCGTCACCGCGAGTGCGATGACGCTGATCAGTTCCCCGGCGTGACGACCCACGATGGTGCCACCGAGTACCTGGCCGGTGTTGGGGTCGGAGATCAACTTCACGAAACCGCGGGGGTCGTTGTGGATCAGTGCCTTGGCAGTTGACGAGAACGGCACCTTGGTGACACGGATCTTGCGGCCGTTTGCGAATGCCTCGGCCTCGGCAAGACCGACGTCGGCAATTTCCGGCTGGGTGAAGATCGCGGCCGCGGCCTTGTCGTAGTCGAGATGGCGATGGTTCGCGCGGTTGGAGCCCATCACGTGCTCTGCGATCTTGCGTCCCTGCATCGCCGCCACCGACGACAACGGCAACTTGCCGCTGACGTCACCGGCGGCATAGATGCCCTTCACGTTGGTTTCGCAGTGACGGTCGATGTTCACGTAGCCGCGCGAATCGAACTCGACCCCCGCAGCGCCCAGGCCCAGACCTTCCACGTTGGGCTCGGAACCGATTGCGAGAACCGCATGCGATGCACGCACCTCACGTCCGTCGTCACAGCACACCAAGACTCCGTCACCTTCGTATTCGATTGCCGTCGCACGGGCACCCTTGAGCAGCTTCACGCCGCGAGCGAGGAACGAGTCTTCGAGGGCTGCCGCCGCCTCGGGATCCTTCCCCGGAAGCACCTGTTGACGACTCACGATGAGGGTGACCTGCGCACCGAAGGAAGCGAACATGTGGACGAACTCCACGCCGGTGACACCCGAGCCCACGACAGCGATACTTTTCGGGAAGATCTTCGGCGGGTAGCAGTCGCGTGTCGTGAGAATCCGCTTTCCGTCCGGTGTGCACCAGTCGGGAATGCGGGGGCGCGACCCCGTTGCAATCAGGAATGCGTCGCCACGAACGCTCTGTTCGCCTTCGGTGGTACCCACAATCACTTCGTTAGGGCCGACGAACCGTGCCTCGCCACGCATGATTGCGACACCCTGGCTTTCGAGCAGTTGGGTGGTGGTGCCCTGCAGCCGGTTGACGATGCCACCGATGCGTTCAGCCAGCGAATCGACGTCGATTTCCACGTCGTGCTGCTCGATGCCCATCCCGGCGAATCGCTTCGTCGCACTCATCGCACCACCCGTGGCGATCATCGCCTTCGAGGGAATGCAGTCCAGAAGATGGGCGCTTCCCCCGACGATTTCACGCTCGATCATCACTACTTCGGCACCCAGTCGGGCTGCCCAGGTTGCCGCAGAGTTTCCGGCGGGGCCCCCTCCGATGATGATGAACCGCAACGCCACGGCGAAAGGTTATCGGTCACCACCCGGCATGTTCGGACAAAAAGCAATGGATACACATCGTTGTGGCGACATTCACCGATGCATTCGAAGTGTTCACTACTGACGGGCTTGAAGTTTCCGCTCCGTGCGGATGCCCATTTGTGTAACACGAGCGGGTTTGCCCGGCATGCGACCGGCGGACACGGATGCCACCGAAGAACCACCTTGCCGTGATGTCCGGATGCACCCGACTTGGCTCGGCCGTCACCGTCGTCGCGCGTGACTGTCGTCGCGCCGCGGATCGGGTTGGAGCGTGTCGCGGGGAGAGGAATATTCGCGGTGTGAGCCACGATGGTCGCCGAAACAGCCGATGGAGTGGATGACGTGTTCGCGGTGGCGCAATTTGTCGGGTCCGGAGGTGAACCACCAATCGACAACGGTAGGTCTGCGCCCACGCACTACCGTGGGACTCTGTGACCGACTCCCCCGACACCTCCGCCGCAACAACGGAGCACGGACTGGCAGCCGAGAGAGCGCGTCGACTCGATCATGTTGCTGCGTTGCGTAACGACGGCACAAACCCCTATCCGTACCGCTTCGATAGGTCACACACACTGGCGGAGATTCGTTCTGCACACGGCGGGCTCCAAGCCGGCACCGAAACCGAGGTGGCGGTCGCGGTCGCTGGTCGCATTCTCTTGAAGCGCGACCAGGGAAAGTTGATTTTTGCGACATTGCGCGACCGTGATGACGAAATCCAGTTGTTCGTCTCCAGGGCGGTCGTCGGTGACGATCTCTTCGCACGCATCGATGACCTCGACCTCGGCGACTGGGTCGGAGTCCACGGCATCGTGATGACGACGCGCAAGGGTGAGTTGTCCGTGAAGGTTTCCGGCCTCGAACTGCTCGCCAAGGCCCTGCGTCCGTTGCCCGACAAGTGGCACGGCCTCGCCGACACCGACACCCGCTACCGCCAGCGCTATGCCGACCTCATCTCCAATGACGATGCACGCCGCGTATTCGCCGTTCGCCACGCGATCATCGCCTCGTTCCGACGCACCCTCGCCGCGAAGGACTTCGTCGAAGTCGAGACGCCGGTTCTCCACGTCGAAGCCGGGGGTGCACACGCCCGCCCGTTCACCACGCACCACAAGACCCTCGATATGGGTCTGTACCTGCGCATCGCCCTCGAGTTGCACCTCAAGCGCCTGGTCGTGGGTGGCATGGAGCGCGTCTACGAAATCGGTCGCGTGTTCCGCAACGAGGGCATCTCACCGCGCCACAACCCAGAATTCACGATGATGGAGCTGTACCAGGCGTTCGGTGACTACAGCGACGTAATGGCGATCACCGAGGAACTGTTCGCCGCGGCGGCGCGCGACGCGATCGGCACGACGGTCATAGACGTGAACGGTCTGAGCGTCGACCTTGCCGAGCCGTTCCGGCGCGTGCGCATGATCGACCTGGTGCGAGAAAAGACGGGTGTGGCGGTACACCCATCGCAAAGCGTCGAAGCACTTCGCTCACTCGCGGCCGAGCACAACGTTCGCACCGAGGCTCAGTGGGGTTCGGGCAAGATCATTGAGGAGTTGTTCGAGGCCTTGGCCGAGCACGCACTGATCGCACCGACGTTCGTCACCGGCCATCCTGTCGAGACGAGTCCCCTCGCGCGTGTCGACCGCAACGACCCGCACCTGACCGAGCGCTTCGAATTGTTCGTCGGTGGACGTGAACTTGCCAACGGCTACAGCGAGTTGAACGACCCCGTCGAACAACGCCTCCGCTTCGAGGACGAACAACGTGCCAAGGAAGCAGGCAACGCGGAGGCCGGCACGGTCGACGAGGATTACCTCCGCGCGCTCGAATTCGGCATGCCGCCCACGGGTGGCCTCGGCATCGGCATGGATCGTCTCACCATGTTGATCGCGAACGTACCGACCATTCGTGACGTGATTCTCTTCCCCACCCTGCGACCCGAGGTTCTTGACTGACCGGTCGCCGTCAACAACACAGGAGCCACAACATGACCAAGAACGCATGGGGTGTCGGCCTTGCAACGGTCGCCGCCGACGGTTCGGTTCTCGACACCCGCTTCCGCGCCCTGGGTTGGGGCGACACGGTTCCCGGCGATGCGCCGCACAGCAGCATCGAACACGCCAAGTCCGGCGATCCTGATCGCGGTGTTTGCTTCGAGCCGGTGCGGATCGTGGTCGATACGTCGGTCGCGCCGCAAAGTGTGAGCGATGTCTACCTTCGCCTGCATCTCTTGTCGCACCGCCTCGCCCAGCCCCGCACACTGAATCTCGACGGCACCTTCGGCTTGTTGGCAAACGTCGCTTGGACCAGTCGCGGACCGGTTGCAATCGATCAACTCGAGAGCATCTCGTGGAATTTCGCACAGCGCGGCGAGCACCTGGTGGTCAACGGTGTCGACAAGTTCCCCCGTATGACCGACTATGTGGTGCCATCCGGGGTACGTATTGCCGATGCGAGCCGCGTTCGTCTCGGCGCCCACTTGGCTGTCGGCACCACCGTCATGCACGAGGGCTTCTGCAACTTCAACGCGGGCACGCTCGGTGCATCGATGGTCGAGGGCCGCATCTCGGCCGGCGTCGTTGTCGGCGACGGCAGTGACATCGGCGGCGGCGCCAGCATCATGGGCACGCTCTCGGGCGGTGGAAAAGAGATGATCACCGTCGGCCAACGCTGCCTGCTCGGTGCGAACTCGGGACTCGGCATTTCACTGGGCGACGAGTGCATCGTCGAAGCCGGGCTGTACGTCACCGCCGGCACGCTCGTCCGCCTGCCCGACGGCGACGTGGTGAAAGCACGCGAGGTATCGGGCGCGAACAACCTGCTGTTCCGGCGAAACAGCACCAACGGCGCAGTCGAAGCCGTGCAACGCCAGGGCACCTGGGGTGGCCTGAACGCGGCACTCCACAGGAATTGACATGTCTCCCGATGACCTCGCCAACCTCATCCGTTCACGTCGCAGCAGCCTGCTGATCGATGCGCAACGCGAGGTGCCGCGCGCCGTCGTGGAAGACCTGCTCGAACTTCTCACGTGGGCTCCGAACCACAAACGCACGTGGCCTTGGCGACTCGCGGTACTCACGGGCGATGTGCGGCGCGCACTCGGCGAGTCGATTGCCGACGTGATGGCAGCCCAGGGAGACGACGCACCGAAGGTCGAAAAAACACGAACCAAGTACCTGCGGTCGCCGGTCGTCATTGCCGCCGGTGCGGCACCGGGCGAGAGCCCGCAGCGCACCGCGGAGAACCGCTACGCGGTCGCGGCGGGGCTGCAGAACCTGTTGCTCGCAGCCCACGCGCGGGGCTTGGCAGCGCTGTGGGGCTCACCCATGCGCGGAGCTAACGCGGCGATCAACGACGTGTGTGGCTTCGAACCCGACACTGAGGTTCTCGCTCTCGTCTATCTGGGTTGGCCCACGGGAACCGTCGAGACGCCCGAACGCCCGGCGCCCAGCATCAACTGGCTGTGACCTCCTTCAGGGCTGGTACACGCCAAACACTGTGCGCAGTGCGTCGCTGACTTCGCCCAGCGTCGCGTGGGCACGCAGCGCCTCCTTCATCGGATAGAGAAGGTTCTGTGTGCCACGTGCTGCGGCGGTGACATCGTCGAGTTTCGCCCCCACGAGCGCCGCGTCACGGTCGGCCTTGAACTTCTTGAGGCTTGCCACCTGGTCGACCTGCAGCAGCGGGTCGATCGGGAACGCCTTCGGCTCGGGCTCCACGTCGACCTTGAACCTGTTCACACCGACGATCACGCGCTCGTCATCGTCGATCGACTTCGTGTAGTCGTAGGCCGCCTGCTCGATCTCGTCCATCTGATAGCCCTGCTCGATTGCGGCAACCGCTCCGCCCATTTCATCGATGCGTTCGATGTACTGCCACGCCAACGCCTCGACGTCGTCGGTCAGCTTCTCGACGAAATACGAACCGGCCAGCGGATCGGGTGTGTCGGCGACACCACTCTCGTAACCGATGATCTGCTGCGTCCGCAACGCGATGCGAGCGGCCTCTTCGGTGGGCAGGCTGATGGCTTCGTCGTAGCCGTTCGTGTGCAGGCTCTGGGTTCCGCCGAGAACCGCGGCCATCGACTGAATGGCGACACGAACGACGTTGTTCAACGGCTGCTGCGCGGTCAGCGTGCTGCCACCCGTCTGGGTGTGGAAGCGCAGCAACTTGCTGGACTCCTTCTGCGCACCGAAACGCTCGGTCATGATGCGGTACCACATGCGTCGTGCAGCACGGAACTTGGCGACTTCCTCGAAGAAGTTGTTGTGGCCGTTCCAGAAGAAACTGAGTCGCGGCGCGAAGTCGTCGACCTTCAAACCCGCGTCGACCGCCGCCTGTACGTAGGCGATCGCGTTGGCGATGGTGAAGGCGATCTCCTGGACTGCCGTACTGCCGGCTTCGCGGATGTGGTAGCCCGAGATCGAAATCGTGTTCCACTTCGGCACGTGCTTCGAGCAGTATTCGAAGATGTCGGTGATGACGCGCATGGACGGACGTGGCGGGTAGATGTAGGTACCACGGGCGATGTACTCCTTGAGCAGATCGTTCTGGATCGTGCCACTGATGGCGCTGGCCGGCACACCTTGCTCTTCGGCCACGAGTTCGTACATCAACAACAGGATCGCGCCGGTCGAGTTGATCGTCATCGAAGTCGACACCTCGTCGAGGGGCAGACCCGACAACAAGATGCGCATGTCGGCCATCGAGTCGATGGCGACGCCGACCTTGCCGACTTCGCCCTCCGCGCGCGGGTGGTCGGAGTCGTAGCCCATCTGGGTCGGCAGGTCAAAGGCACACGAAAGACCGGTCTGGCCGGCCTGCAACAAGAACTTGAAGCGCTCGTTCGTGGACGCCGCGGTGCCGAAGCCGGCGTACTGGCGCATCGTCCACAACTTGCCGCGGTACATCGTCGGATAGACGCCTCGGGTGTAGGGGGCCGTGCCGGGCTCACCCAACCGCGAGGCCGAGTCCCAGCCGATCAGCGATTCCGCCGTGTAGAGCGGTGCGATCGGAATCCCCGAATCGGTTCTCGGCCAGGTCGAAACATCTGCGGTGGAATCAGCCATACCTGCCAAATCGTAGGGTTTTCGGCGCCGTGAGGTGCAGTCTGCGTCAAGATTCGCGCCGAAAACGCCCGGGCGAGAGGCGTAGTGTTGAGGCCATGGCAGTCACCGATGCACCCGCCGTCCCGACGATCGACGGTATCCCGCTCACGCCCAAGCCTCTCGACTTCGTCTCCATTCCGAAGTTCGACAACTTCGAAGACGAACGCCGTCACCGCAAGGAACGTCTCGCCGGCGCGTTGCGGATTTTTGGCAGATTCGGGTTCTCCGAAGGCGTGGCGGGCCACATCACGGTCCGCGACCCCGAGTTCACCGACCACTTCTGGGTGAACCCGTTCGCGATGTCCTTCCGTCAGATCAGTGTCAGCGATTTGATTCTCGTCAACCACGACGGTGACGTCGTCTACGGCTCACGTCCCGTGAATCGCGCCGCATTTGTGCTGCACGCAGCAGTCCACAAGGCGCGCCCCGACATCAACGCCGCGGCCCACGCGCACTCGGTGTACGGCAAGTCGTGGTCGTCGCTCGGACGGCTCCTCGACCCGATCACGCAGGACTCGTGCGCGTTCTACAACGACCACGTACTCATTGACGACGTTGGTGGCAAGGTCGTGTTTGAGATTGAAGACGGCATTCGTTTCGCTGATTGTTTCGGCAACTACAAGGCCGCCATTCACCAGAACCACGGCCTCTTCACCACCGGCGAAACCGTCGATGCCGCCGCGTACGCCTTCGTCACGATGGAACGCACATGTCAGGCGCAGTTGATGGCCGAAGCCGCAGGTAAGCCCAAGCTCATTCCTCACGAGTGGGCCGAGTACACCCGCAACAACACCGCGCATCAGGCTGCGATGTGGCTCAACTTCCAGCCCTTGTGGGACGACATTGTCAAGTCCGATCCCGACCTCCTCGACTGAGAGGGTCCTCGGCGCCAATTGAGTCGGTTTTTTCAACACGACACGCCGGGGGAACGAACATTCGAGCCGGAGATTCTCTTTCTCATTTCGGCTGTGGCGTTGAACTCGGGCAACGCAATCGCGAAGGCTCAATTCGACACCGTAAACCCGGCGGCACTCGCTTGGCTGCGCATGTTCGGTGCGATGGTCGTGGCGGTCTGCATCGCTGGACCACGCAAGATGCGACACCGCAACTGGTCGCGCGATTCGTTGCGTGCCGCGGTGATCTTCGGATTGTCGACAGGCCTGACCAGCACGTTTTTCTATCTCGCGATCGACCGACTGCCCCTCGGCAAGGGCGTCGCCATCGAATTCATCGGACCCATCACGGTTGCGGCGATTCTCACGCGCTCGCGACGCAATGCCGTGGCACTCGTGCTTGCCGTTTCCGGCGTCGCAATCCTCAGCGGTGTCGAAATCGATGACGAACCCCTGGGCGTCCTCTTCATTCTCCTCGCTGCAACATCATGGGCGATTCACATCGTTTCAGGTGCAAAAGTCGCGCGCGGCCACTCCGGTATCGATGGGCTCGCGATGTCCTTCGTTTTCGGAACGCTCTTGACGGTCCCGTTCGGACTGAGCGACCCTGGTGCCGTTGCTTCACACCTGTGGTTGATACCCCTCGGCGTGCTGATTGGCACGCTGTCAAGCGTCACCAGCTACGGCATCGACCAAAAAATCCTGCGAACGGTGACGGTCCGCCGTTACTCTGTGCTCCTCGCGATGCTGCCGATCGTGTCGAGCATCTTCGGTTTCGTCGTCTTTGACCAAACACCGACCGGGTGGGACTGCGTCGGCGGCGCGCTCATCATCGCCGGCATCGCACTACAAGAGCGCTAGGTCGGTGTTCTCGGTTCAACGCGCCGCTCAGATCCGGCCAATCCACACCCGGAACTAGGTCTTTCGGCGCAGATCTTGGCAGAACCTGCACCTCCGTGTGCCGAGAATCCTCAGGAGCCGGTGAGGGCGCGCCACGAGTCGGGCATCGCGTTGCCTGCTGATTCAGGGGTCATCCGTAGTGTCGCCTCGGGAACGAGATCCGCGATGTGCCGGCCTTCGCCGTAATGCGCGGTCACGTGCGACACACCGGCAAACAGCGCCTTGCGCGCCACCACCAGATCAGTGGGCGGACTCGGGTCGAGCCAACCCCAGATGGTCAGCGCAAGACGCACGTCGTGGACCACGGGCGCACGGCCGTAGAGCGACGCGCGACGCAGGGCGATGTTGATGCTGCCGCGAATGGCGTCATCGACGCTCTCACCGGACTGCAGGCGAATCTCACCACGCAGGGAAGAGGCGATCTTGAGAACGAAACCCTGGTCGGGACCCTGGTAACCCAGGCGTCTGCCGGCGGGTTGACGTCCGTCGATTTCGCCCTTGCGGCCGGGTTTCCACGACCCAGGCACGTGCTGGGGCGACTCGTAGGCAGAGGTCTGTCCCGCCGTGAACTCGGGGGTGTAACGCGGTGCGGCCATGGCCTTGAGAGTAGCCGTCAGGCGTGGAGCAAGCCGTACACGAGCGACTCTTCGAGTGCCTGCCACGACGCCTGGATGATGTTCGGCGACACACCGATCGTGGTCCACGAACGTTCCCCGTTCGTCGCATCGATGAGGACACGCGTCACCGCACCGGTAGCCGTTGCGCCGTCGAGGATGCGCACCTTGTAGTCGGTGAGATGAATCTTCGTGAGCTGCGGGAACCGTGGCACGAGTGCGGCACGCAACGCCGAGTCGATCGCATTGACCGGGCCGTTGCCCTCGGCGGTGTGCACGAAGCGCTCTTCGGCCACCCACACTTTGACGGTGGCCTCGGTGGTGAATGTCCCATCGGCGGCCTCATCGGTGATGACACGCATCGACTCGACGGTGAAGAAGGGTGATTCCCAGCCAGCGGCACGGCGCATCAGCAATTCGAGCGACGCGTCGGCCGCCTCGAAGTGGTAGCCCTCGTGCTCGAGACGCTTGAGGTCGTCGATGACCTGATTCACCGCGGGCCCGTCAATGGCAAGACCGATTTCATCGGCCTTCATCTGGATCGTCGCGCGTCCGGCCATCTCCGACACGACAAACCTCGTGCCATTGCCGACAAGTTCGGGGTCGACGTGCTCGTACGCATCCTTCGCGCGAGCGATCGCCGACACGTGGAGACCCGCCTTGTGGGCGAACGCTGACGACCCGACGTACGGGGCCTGCGGGTTCATCGGGCGGTTGAGAACCTCTGCGACGTGATGGCTGACGGTCGTTAGGCGCGGCATGTTCTCGTCGGGCAGACAGTGGTAGCCCATCTTCAACTGCAGGTTCGGAATGATCGTGGTGAGGTTCGCGTTGCCCGTGCGCTCACCAAGACCGTTCAAAGTTCCCTGGACATGACGCACCCCGGCCGCAACTGCGGCTATCGAGTTGGCCACCGCACAGCCGGTGTCATCGTGACAGTGGATACCGAGCGTCGCGTCGGAGCCAATGTGCTTGCGCACGGCGGCAACGATGTCACCGACTTCGTGGGGCAACGACCCTCCGTTCGTGTCACAGAGAACGAGGTGACTTGCACCGTTCATGACGGCTGCCTCGAGCACCCGCAGCGAGAACTCAGGATTGCGTTTGTAGCCGTCGAAGAAGTGCTCCATGTCGACAAGCACGCGACGACCGCTGCCCTTGAGAAATCCGACGGAGTCGGCAACCATGGCAACACCCTCCTCGAGGGTCGTCTGCAATGCGTGCTCGACGTGGTAATCCCAGCATTTCGCGACGATGCACACCGCGGACGTCTCGGCCTCGATGAGGTTGCGCAGCGTGATGTCGTCGTCCACCTTTCCCTTCGGCCGACGAGTCGATCCGAAGGCAACCAGCGTCGAGTTCGCAAGCTTTAGTTCTCTGCGGGCACGGGAGAAAAATTCGATGTCCTTGGGGTTCGCTCCCGGCCAGCCACCCTCGATGAAGTGCACCCCGAGGAAGTCGAGCTGCTCGGCGATGCGCAACTTGTCCTCCACCGTCGCCGACACGCCCTCGACCTGCATGCCGTCACGCAGCGTCGTGTCGAAGACCTCGACGAAATTGTCGGCCACTTGGGTGCTCTTCGTGCTCATCTGTTCGTCTCTTTCTGGGGTGTTTCGGGTAAAACAAAAGCCGCCCGGTGGGCGGCTGGCTGCGCACGGGGTGGACCGTGCGCTACGGAATAATGATGATGGCGACAGCGGCGCGCAGCGACCCGAGGGCCAAAGAGGGACAGGCTGTGGACATCACGCCCCTCAGTCTGCCCGTGAAACGCCCGTTTCGTCAATGAGGACCTTGATTTTACGGCAATTACAGGGGTGTCAGGGGGCGTCGAGGCCCCCTGTGGACAAAACTGGGGATTGTCACACAGAGCGCACAATCGAGCCGCGTGGGCTCATTTTGCCGCTTCACACCAGTGCTTGTACTTGGCGATCTGGCCGCGCACCGCCTTGCTGTAGGTCTCGGCAACCTGCCGCGCGATTGGCCCGGGACACGGCACCTTTCGGTCGTCGACCGAGTTGATCGCGCTGACCTCGGCGGCGGTACCCACACAAAAGATCTCTTCGGCGATGTAGAGGTCGGACCTGGCGATGTTGCCCTTGTCAACCGCGTGACCGAGGTCCTCGAGAATGGTGATGACGCTTGCCTGCGTGATGCCTTCGAGCGCACCGGCCGACAGCGGGGGCGTGATGACCGCACCGTTGCGCACGACGAACAGGTTCTCGCCGGTGCACTCGCTGACGAGTCCTTCATTGTTGAGGAGGATCGCCTCGTCGTAGCCGGCCTTCAACGCTTCCACTTTTGCAAGCGACGAGTTCGCATAGTTCGCGACCGTCTTTGCGGCAGGCGGCAACATGTTGTGGTCGAGGCGCTTCCACGATGAAATCTTCATCCGGACACCCTTGGTCATTGCATCGTCGCCCAGGTACGCGCCCCACGGCCAGCACGCAATCGCGACGTCGACACTGCACGGGAGCGTGTTGAGGCCCATTTCGCCGTAGCCGTAATACGCGATCGGGCGGATGTAGCAACCGGGAAGACCGGTGGAGACCACGGTTTCCTTCGTGGCGTCGATGATCTGTTGGACGGTGTACGGAATCTCCATCCCCAGGATGTGTGCACTACGGAACATACGCTCGATGTGCTCGGTCAAGCGGAAAACCGCGGGCCCCTCGGCGGTCTCATACGCGCGAATTCCCTCGAAGACACCCGTGCCGTAGTGCAGGGTGTGCGTCAGAACGTGGACCTTGGCGTCGTCCCAATTGACGAGTTTTCCGTTCATCCAGATTTTCGGCGTGGGAACGAGCGTGGGCATCCGTGAGTCCTTTCGGGTCTACGCAGATTACTTGCCGGCCAGGCGGGCAACGATTGAATTGGCGATGTCGACGGTGGAACCAGCCGAGGGCTCGGCACATGCGAGGCGAACACGTGTCGCAGCGACGTTTTCACCCAGAAAGTCGAGCATGAGGGCTGCAGAGAGAATCGCTGCCGTGGGGTTCGCCTTGCCCGTCCCGACGATGTCGGGTGCAGAGCCGTGCACGGGTTCGAACATCGAGGGACCGGTGCGGGCCGGATTCAGGTTGGCCGACGAGGCAAGACCGATGCCACCACTGATCGCACCACCAAGGTCGGTGAGGATGTCACCGAAGAGGTTGTCGGTGACGATGACGTCGTAGCGATGGGGGTCCTGCACGAAGTAGATGCACGCGGCATCGACATGGTTGTAGGCGGTGCCCACATTCGGGAACTCCTTGGCGACGACGTCGAACGTTCGCTGCCACAGATCACCGGCGAACGTGAGGACGTTCGTCTTGTGGACCAACGTCACGTGCTTCCGCTCGCGCTTGGCGGCAAGTTCGAATGCATAACGAACGCAGCGTTCGACTCCCCTGCGTGTGTTCACACTGCCCTGGGTGGCAACTTCATTCGGTGTTCCCTTGCGCAGGACCCCACCCTCGCCCGCGTACGGGCCTTCGGTGTTTTCACGTATGACGATGAAATCATGCGACTTCGAGTGACCGGGTGCCCTCCCGACGAAGGGCCTCTGGTTGACGTAGAGGTCGAGCTCGAACCGCATCTTTAGCAACAAACCCCGCTCGATGACGCCGGGTGGGACGTCGGGAGTACCCACCGCACCGAGAAGGATCGCATCAAAACCGCGCAATTCATCGAGCGTCGCGTCGGACAGAATCTCACCGTCGCGCAGGTAGCGGGCCCCACCAAGATCGAAGTTCGTCACCGAGACGTCCACTCCGGCCGCGTGAACCACCCTCAGGGCTTCGGTCGTGACCTCCGGTCCGATTCCGTCACCACCAATGACTGCAATGCGATGTGCCATGGACACGCAGGCTAACGGCATGCCCGTGGGTAGCCTTTTTCCCATGGCACGCCACCAACTCACGCGGGTCGCCCACGACCGATTGAAGGCCGAATTCGATGACCTCACCACACGTGGCCGCATTCAGGTGGCCGAGAAGATCGGACGGGCGCGCGAAATGGGCGACCTGTCGGAAAACGGCGACTACCACGCCGCCAAGGATGAACAGGGGCACATGGAGGCCCGCATCCGAACACTCGAGGCAATCCTGGAGGACCACGAGATCATCGCGGCGGGCGAGGACGGTGAGGTGTCGATCGGCTGCACCGTCACCATCGTCTACGAGGGTGACGACGACGACATGGCCGAGCGTTATTTCATTGGTCACATCGAAGAGCGACGGGAGGGGGTCGAGATCATGAGCCCAAAGGCACCCCTCGGTGCAGCACTCCTCGAACGCCGTGCTGAAGACTGGGTGGACTACCAGACCCCGAACGGCAGCACGTTGCGTGTGCGCATCCTGGCTGTCGAACACCCCGACTGACCCGTGACCTACACCGAACCGCGAACCCCCCAGCTCCCCTCCGGCCGCGAGATCATGCTCCCCGGCCGTGGAACCATGTTTTTCCGCGAGGTCCCCGGCCCGCCGAATGCACCGACACTCGTCTTGTTGCACGGGTGGACTGCCACTGCCGACCTCAACTTCTTCACGTGTTACCGCGCGTTGGGTGAGCACTTTCGTGTCGTCGCACCTGACCAACGCGGCCACGGTCGTGGAATTCGTTCGAACAAACCCTTCACTCTTGCCGCGTGCGCCGATGACGTGGCTGCGCTCGCCGACCATCTGGGCATTGCGACCTTCATTCCCGTCGGGTATTCGATGGGTGGGTCGATCGCACAACTTCTCTGGAAACGCCACGAATCACGCGTCCGCGCCCTCGTCCTGGCGGCAACATCGGGCTACTTTGCCTCCACCCGCCAGGAGCGGCTGTCGTTTCTGGGACTGCACGGACTCGGCGTACTCGCTCGCGTCACACCATCGCGTACCCGCGAACGAATCACCGAACGTGTCTACCTCCAGCGAAAGGTGAGCAACTGGGAACCCTGGGCCGCCGCGCAGTTGCAGCAGCATGATTGGCGCACGATTCTTGAGGCCGGTGGTGCGCTCGGGTCGTTCAATTCACGCGACTGGATTCGCACGGTCGATGTTCCATCAAGTGTCCTGATCACCATGCGCGACCGGGTCGTTCCGGTGAAGCGTCAGTTGCGACTCTTCGAGGCACTCCCCCGTGCCGAGGCCTTCCGAGTCGATGCCGACCACGATGCCGTCTATGCCGCTGCCGATCAATTCGTACCCACCCTCGTGCGTGCCTGCAGGTCCGCGGTCGAGCGAGCAGGGACCTGACCACATGCCACGGCCCCCATCCCCTCTCTCGTCCAGCCGTCGTCTCGGGCGCAACGCCGAGATCGCAAGGCTCGGAGTCAAGGTCGGGACCAACTACGCCACGACCGCCGCAAAGAAGTTGTTCGCATCCGCACAACGCAAGGAAGCCCTCGATCACTCGCGTGAATTGAAGAACGCCACCGAAATCGCCGATCGTCTCGGCAACATGAAGGGTGCGCTCATGAAGCTCGGCCAGATGGCCAGCTACCTCGACCACGGCCTTCCCGAACCGTTGCGTCTCGCGCTCGCCGAACTACAGAACAACGCCCCGCCAATGAGTGGTGACCTTGCGCGTCGCGTCATCGAAGAAGAATTCGGCGCTCCGGTTTCGCAGCTTTTCGTCGAGTGGGACGACATACCCATCGCCTCGGCGTCCATCGGCCAGGTGCACCGCGCCATCATCGCCGACCCCACCACCAGCGAACACCGGGCTGTTGCGGTGAAGGTGCAGTATCCGGGCGTCGCCGAGGCGATAGCCGCCGATCTGAAGAATGCCGACCTTCTCGGCGCGATCCTCGCCTTCGGCTTCAAGGCCTTCGAACCCGAGGAAATGGTGGCTGAAATACGGGAACGTCTCTCCGAGGAACTCGACTACACGCGCGAGGCAAAAAACCAGCAGGAATTCGCCGATTTCTACACCGGCCACCCCTTCGTGAACGTTCCACGGGTGCACCCACACCTCTCCTCGGCCCGCGTCATTACTTCGGATCTTGTTACCGGCAGTTCCTGGGCCGAACTGATGCAACAACCACAAGACGTTCGCGACCGCGCCGCCGAAGCGATATTCCGCTACGTATTCCGGTCTCTCTATCGCTTCCGTGCCTTCAACGGCGACCCACATCCCGGCAACTACATCTTCCACCTCGACGACCCGAAGAGTATTCGCATCACATTCCTCGATTACGGACTCGTCAAACACTTCTCCGAGGAGGAGATGACCGTCTTCAAGAACATGATCTCGGCCGCCGCCATCAACCACGATGGTGCCGCGTTCCGCAGGATCATCGAGGATGCCGGACTCTTGAAGCCCGATGCCCCCGTAACGACCGATCAGATTGGTGACTACTTCTCGCAGTTCTACGCTCCGGTGCGCGAATCACACGTGATGCATTGGACACCGGAGTACTCGTCGTCGATTGTTCGGCATACTTTCGACCGCACGAGCCCCATCGCCAACTATGCGTCGGTTCCCCGCGCGTTCGTTTTCATCCAACGCATCAATCTCGGTCTCTACGCACTGCTTGGCGAACTGCGCGCGAACGGCAATTACCGTCGTATCGCCGAGGAGCTGTGGCCGATGGTCAACGCCGCGCCGTCCACGCCCCTCGGTCAGGCGGAAGCTGCCTGGCTTGCATCACGCGACTGACGCACCGCAAGAGACGGCGTCTGTGCGCGTACACTCGCGCCCTTGACAGTTGTTGCACGTCGGGTCTGCGGGTTCAGCGTCCGCATACGGCCAAAGCCGCGGGATGTCCCGCACGCCTCGGGCGTTCACCCGGGCGTTCACCCGAGTGTTTTGGTCGTGTTCCCCGAGCTTCAACCGACCCGAACATGAAGAGCCAACGGATCATCGTCGGCTTCTCCGTGAAGGACGACCGGGCCTAGTTTCGCGGCACTTGCGTCCATGGTTGACCCGCCCATGGGTTGGGTTCACGGGGAAGTCCCAGCACCTGCTCGCCGATGATGTTGCGTTGAATCTCGCTCGTTCCGCCTTCGATCGAGTTTGCTCTCGTGCGCAGGAACTCGCGTACGTACCTCGCATACTCGGACTTCACGCCACCATCCCAGCCGATCACATCAGCCCCGAGAATCTCGAGGGCCAGACACTGCAGTTCTTGATTTGACTTCGCCTTCATCACCTTGGTGATCGACCCTGCCGGCCCTCTCATCCGACCGACAGTCAGCCCCAGTGTCTTTGCATTGATCCACGCTTCGACCAGTCGTTGGCGTTGCACAGGCGTGAGGCCACGATCGTGTGCAAGAGCCAACACCTCATCGGTTGTCTTGCCACCGAGGATGCTGCGCTTTTGGGGACCACCGGCCCCCTGGCCCGAGAGCGTGATCCGTTCCGCTGCAAGCGACGCATTCGATGCCGCCCACCCCTCGTTCACCGGACTGATTCGCCAGGAATCAGGTATCCGCACGTCGGACAGAAAGACCTGGTTGAACTCGTGCTCGCCGGTCATCTGGATGAGTGGCCGCAACTCCACACCGGGTGCGCGCAAGTCGACTGCGAAATAGGTAATGCCGTTGTTCTTTGGTACATCGGGGTCGGTGCGGGCGAGAAGCATTCCAATGTCGGCTTCGTGGCCCAAAGTCGTCCACACTTTTTGCCCTGACGCGACCCATTCGCCACCATCGCGCACCGCGCGGCAGGCAAGTGACGCAAGGTCGCTGCCGGCACCGGGTTCGCTGAACAACTGCGCCCACATCTCCTCGCCGGTCACGATCTTGGGCAGGAACCGACGCTTCGTTTCCTCCGAGGCAAATTGGCGAATCGCGGGTGCAGCCAGAACAAAACCGGTCCCCCGCGGAATGCGCGGAACTGCCAATGAATCGAGATGAGCGATCGCCAGGGCTGCGTCGGATTCCGGCAGCCCGCGGCCGCCATGCTCGACATCCCAATGCGGCGCGATCCAGCCGCAACGACCGAGCGCACGAACGATCGCCTGCGATCCGACTGACTGTTGCACCTCGCGCAGGGCATTCCAGTCCCGACCTTCGGCAAATGTGAACCATTCGCCTGGCAGGATCGAACGAAGATCGTTGTCGAGTTCGTTGACGACGCCCACGCTGGTCACCTCACCTCAACGCGGCCCATGCAGCGGACGCATCTGGTGGTAGTGCCACGGCAGCGACACCAGCCGACCCGTTCCCGACAATGTGACGTATGCCGTCGGGTCGCCTTCGAATGAGAACAGCACGTGGGTCGTCCACGCATCGTCGAAGCCCATGTAGTGGACCTCGTCGCCGGCAGGGCTGAACGTGATCACACCACTTCGGCCCTGTGGCGTGCCGTTGTGCACCGCCACGGCGATCTCGCCGTTCGCGCCGACGGTCAGAGAATCGAACCACGTCACGGGCAGCGGGTGCGTGAAGATGCAGTCGCCAAATGGCAGCTCGGGTTCTTCCAGCACGCCGGGTGCGGTGATCCGACGCATGAACAAGCGACCGGTCAGATACTCGGTCCAGTAGAGCTTCGACCCGTCGGGGGAAATCCCGACACCGTTCGTCGGGACGGTCGAACGGATTACCCGCTTGACACTCGACATGTCGGCGGGAACGTAATAGATACCCGTCTCGTCGGCCTTGCGCGTGTCGTGGTCGGACACACCTATGTCGGTGAACCAGAATCCACCCGCATGATCGAACACCAGGTCGTCGGGGGCACGCAGTCCGTGACCCTCGCACTCAGTCAGGATGTCGGTGCACTCACCCGTCGCCACGTCGATGCGCTGAATGCTGCCCCCGCGATACGCGAGCCGCTTCACATCGACCCCCGGCATCGAACCGAGGATGCCCGGCTTCAGCAGACCGCCCATGTTTGCGCAGTACAGAAAGCCGTCGGGCCCGAACGCAAGACCGTTCGGCATGCCCTCAGGTTCAGCGATCACTTTCTTCGCGCCGTCGGGCCACACCTGCACGACCTTGTTGCCCAACAGTTCGCTCAACATCACCGACCCATCCGGCATCAGCACCGGTCCTTCGGGAAACTTCAACCCGTCGATCCAAGTGTGCACGGTCATTGTCAGCGCTCCTGTTCGGTTGGCCGCACCAACAGGTCGCTCACCGATACGCCCGCCGGCCGCGTCACACAGAAGGTGACGGTTTCGGCAATTTCCTCCGAGGTCATCGCCGGCATCGCCTCGAGACTTGCGCGGATCTTGGCCAGCAGGTCCGGGCGAATGTGCTCGATGAACTCGGACTTGGTGAAGCCCGGCGCGACAATCGACACTCGCACATGCTTCGCCGCCAGTTCCTGCCGCAGCCCGTCGCTGAAAGCGTTCACCGCGAATTTCGTTGCCGCATAGACGGAACTCCCCGGCAAGGCTTTGCGGCCCGCGACCGAGCTGATGTTCACGATGTCGGCCACTCCTCTCGGACCGGCCGCGGCATCGATGAGATGTTTCAGGGCAATGTGCGTGCAGTTCAACACGCCCATCACGTTGACATCAACCATCTGACGCCAGTCGTCGAGGTCGACTTGCACGGCGGGGCCGGTGAGACCGATGCCGGCATTGTTCACCAGGACGTCGATGCGCCCGAAGCGTGCAACAGTTCCGTCGACCATGTGCTGCACCGAGGAAACGTCGGTGACGTCGCATTGAGAGGCGTACACATTAGCGACCATCGAGGCAAGGCTTGCCAGACGGTCGGCACGGCGCGCAGCCGCCACCACGATCGCACCGCGTCCGGCCAGGTCACGCGCCGTCGCCTCACCGATTCCCGACGAGGCGCCGGTCACAATTGCCACACACCCGTGCAGTGATGCCATCACTTGGCCGCGATTTCGTCGAGAAGAGGGAGCACGTACCTCATCAGCCCCTCATGATCCTCCGACATCGGAAAGTGTCCGAGACCCTTCATGATCTGCATGGTCGACCCCGGAATCTCGCGGCCCGCCAGTTCCGTCCACGGAATCGTCGGAAAGTCGTACTCACCCGTCAACAGATGCACCGCGCACTTGCGCGTGTCGATGAGATGCCCCTGACCACGCAGGTCGTGGGTCACTGCGTAGTAGTCGATGTCGCCGGGAAATGCGCCAGGCGCCCCTTGCGCATAGTGCAACCTCGTTTCCTGCCGCGAGCTCTCAGGCGCCGTCGGTGACATGATCATCATCATCGTTGCCGCATGTTTCGCGGGGTCAATGTCTTGTGAGTCTTCCAATGCACCTTCGGGAATGTCTGCATGCAGCCCGCCCTCGAGTGCGAGAACCGCGCGGAAATCGTCGGCGTGATATCGGGCTAGATCAAGCGCCAGCATTCCGCCGACCGACGAGCCGATGAACACCGGTCTATCGAGGCCCAACACCTGCGCCAATTGCACCGGCAGGGCCATCGCATTCTCGGGCGTCAACGTGTAGCGCTCGGCCCACCATGCCTTTTCCACCGGCGGAAGCGACTTGCCGTGGAACGGCATGTCGTAGACGATCACGCGATACTTCGACGTGATGCGTTCGTCTTCCAAGAAGTGTCGAAACTGTCGTCCGTCGGCACCGGCCGTGTGCTGACACAACAGACCGACTCCCGAACCAGCCTCTTCGAAGTAGACACGGTTGTCGTAACCACCGATGTTCAGGTGTACGTATCGGCCGGTCGCCTTGTCGAAAGTTCCGTGTGGCCGTGTGTAACCGCTCGGGTTCGGAGCGGGATCCGAACTGTTCACCGCAGCGCGCAGCAGCTCGCAAAAGCGACGCGTCGCCAGGTGCCGCTCGGCATTAGGGTGCGCAGGGCTCAACACCAAGCCGCCAACCGCCGCTGCAGCGATGTAGTCGACGTAACCCGACGGTGGAACCGAAGCCAGAAGCTGGTTCCAGGTTTCGGTGCTCGCGTTCACCACGAAGTCGTTGCCCGAGCCGGAGAGACCGTCGCCCGTCGCCGATGAGGCCGCGCCAAGGTTTCCGCGCGTCACGTCGATGCGCCAACCCGAACCGTCGACGAGAATCGTCATCGAACCGGTCCACCACCTTGCGTTGTACTGGAACTCACCGTCGGCATTTGCGAAAGCAACCGCCTTCGCCACAACTCCATCGTTCATGGCCCCCACCTTTCGGCCCGCCCGCGCGGGCCTGCGAGCACACTAACCCTGCCCGGACGATTGAATCCGAGACGTGTCGGAGCTCGCTTACAGGGTGCGGACGTAGTCGAGGCCGATGTCGAGAATCGACGACGAGTGCGTCAGGCCACCAACGGAGATGTAGTCGACACCAGTTGCACCAACGGCGCCGGCGTTGGCCAATGTCAGGCCTCCACTTGCCTCGAGGATCACCTTTCGGCCGGTGGCCGCGGAGTGCTGCCGGGAAATTGCAACTGCCTCGCGCAAAACGTTGGGCGGCATGTTGTCGAGGAGAACAAGGTCGGCGCCCGCAGAGAGGGCCTCGCGCAATTGATCGAGTGTGTCGACTTCGATCTCCACCGTGATGTTTGGCGCGTGTTCACGAACGGCGCGGAACGCAGCAGCCACTCCACCCGCAGCGGCGATGTGGTTGTCCTTCACGAGAGCAGCGTCCGACAGGCTCATACGGTGGTTCTGGCCACCACCGCAGCGCACCGCGTACTTCTCCAACTTCCGCAAGCCCGGTGTTGTCTTGCGCGTATCGCGCACCACCGCACCGGTGCGTGACAGTTGATCGGCCCATTCACGGGTGGTTGTGGCAATACCACTGAGGTGACAGAACAGATTCAGCGCAGTGCGTTCGGATGTCAACAGGTCGCGCGTCGAAGCCTCGGCACGCAGCAATGCCGCGTCGCGCAACACGACATCGCCGTCTTGCACAAGTGGCTCGTAGAGGAGGTTCGTCGTCCCACAAACAACCTCCAGCACGGCCGCAACGACCGGCACGCCCGCCACGCATCCGGGCTTGCGTGCAGTGAACACCACTTCGCTGCGGTGGTCGCCGGGAACGGTGGAGTGCGTGGTGACGTCGTATCCGTCGTCCAGGTCCTCAAGAATCGCGCTGCGGATCAGCGCCTCGACGTACGTCGGCGACAGCCCAACGTCGTGCAGGTGACTGTCGATCTGTGGCGACAGTGGATAAAACGGCTGCTCGTGTCTGGGAGTCACGATGAAAACCTCATCACGCCATCTTCGCACTGCACCGTGATGTGGCGAACCCATTCGTCGCGCGGTTCGGGATGGTCGACGCGTCGGTGACACCCGCGACTTTCGCTGCGCAGTTCGGCCGACCCGATGACGGCCGCAGCGACGGTCAGCAGATTTGTCGCCTCGAATGCCTCGAGTGACGGCTGAACTTTGACGTTTGCCCCAAATGCCAGATCGTCGACGATTTCGCGTGCCACGGCCAGCCCTTCGGGACGCCGCAGCACGCCAACGTTGCGGCTCATCGTCTCGCGCAACACGCGACGATCCTGCGGATCGAGAAGCGCACCACCAACCACCTCGACGGGCGGACACTTCTCGGGCAACAACCAACTCAGTTCGCGTCCAACGCGTGTTCCCGCCACGACTCCTTCGGTCAGTGAATTCGAGGCGAGGCGGTTTGCTCCGTGCACACCCGTGCAGGCAACTTCACCCACCGCGAAGAACCCGGGGAGAGACGTCATCCCGTTCAGACCAGCAGTGATGCCGCCACAGAAATAGTGGGCGGCCGGGGCGACAGGAATGAGGTCCCGCGACGGTTCGATACCGAAGTGCCTGCACGATGCGGTGATCGAAGGAAAGCGGCGCTCGAACTCTTCGCCCATCGCCGTGGCATCGAGAAACACGTGGTCGTCGACGCCTCCCGGTGCCCCGGCCATGCGGCGCGAAATCGCCGCCGCCACGACGTCGCGCGGCGCGAGATCTCCCAAGGGGTGCACACCTTCCATCACCCGCGCTCCGGAACCATCGATCAACGAGGCGCCCTCACCGCGCACGGCTTCGCTGATCAAGGCAAGTTGCCCCTTGGCATCGGCACCCTGCCACAACACCGTCGGGTGGAACTGAATGAACTCCATGTCGGCCACTTCCACACCGGCACGCAGCGCCAATGCCAGACCGTCACCCGTCACTGCGGGCGGGTTCGACGTCGATGCGAAGACCTGTCCCAGACCACCCGTCGCAACAACGACGGCCCGCGCGGTGATGTGACCCACATCGAGAACCGAACCATCGGGGTTCAGTCGCGCGACACGCACGCCCACCGCTCGACGTACACCGTTGCGGTCGAAACCGACCAACAGGTCGAGAGCAAACGTGTGCTCCATCACCTGCACACCCGCGTTCATCGCCGACTGGTCGAGCGTGCGCTGCACTTCGGCACCTGACTGGTCGCCACCGGCGTGCACGATGCGACTGTGCGAGTGGCCGCCCTCGCGCGTCAAAGCCGGGGCGCCATCCACACCCGGGTCGAACGCCGCACCCAACTTCATGAGATAGCGAATCGCGGTCGGCGCCTCGGCCACCAGCGTGCGCACGTTCGCCTCGTCGCAGAGACCCGCACCGGCCGCCAGCGTGTCGGCAACATGCGCCTCGAGCGAATCCTTCGGGTCGAGCACCGCGGCCAAACCACCCTGCGCCCATTGCGTGCTACCCGCGGCCAGTTCACCCTTCGTGACCAGCACCACTTCGCGCACGGGACGCATCGCCAATGCGGCGGCCAAGCCCGCGGCACCGCTTCCCAGCACCACCACGTCGATGTCGCGCTCCCAGGTTGGTGCGGGCGCCGCGAGTTGCGTGGGAAACGCAACGCCGAAGGGTGCGCTGTGCACCTACTCCCCCGTTTTCGAGGGTGTGCCGAGTGCGATCATCCGCTCGACCGACTGCCGCGCCCGATCGGCGATCTCGCGCGGAACCGTCACTTCGTCGCGTCCGGTCTTCAGACATGCCGACAACTTCTCGGGCGTGATCATCTTCATGTACTTGCACACCGCGGCACGGTTCACGGGTTCGAATATCACCAGCGGGTTCGACTTCTGCAGCTGGTGAATGATTCCCGTCTCGGTGGCGATCAACACTTTCTTCGCCTTGGTTGTCACCGCCGCGTCACCCATGCCCCCGGTCGACAAAATGCGCGTCCGCTCTTTCGGCACGACACCCGACTCGACGAGATACAACGCACTCGTCGCACAACCGCACTCGGGGTGAATGAACAGCTCGGCATCCGGCTCTTCTTCCACACGCCGCCGCAATTCGGCGCCGTTGATACCCGCATGCACGTGACACTCGCCCATCCAAATGTGCATGTTCTCGCGACCCAGCGTGCGCTGAACGTGTGCGCCCAGGAACTGGTCAGGACAGAAGAGAATCTCGCGGTCGGCCGGAATCGAGGCCACCACTTCAACAGCATTCGACGACGTGCAGCAGATGTCGGTTTCGGCTTTCACCTCGGCCGTGGTGTTCACGTAGCTCACTACGACGGCCCCGGGATGCTGCGCCTTCCAAGCGCGCAACTGTTCGCCGTTGATGGTTTCGGCCAGCGAACAACCAGCCTTTTCGTCGGGAATCAATACCGTCTTGTCGTAGGCCAGGATCTTCGCCGTCTCGGCCATGAAATGAACGCCGCAGAAGATGATGGTCGAGGCATCGGCCTTGGCGGCGATGCGCGACAACGCGAGTGAGTCACCCACGTGGTGGGCCACGTCCTGTATCTCGGGCACCTGGTAGTTGTGGGCGAGAATCACCGCATCGCGTTGGGTAGCTAATGCCCGAATCTCGTCGGCCCATGCCGCAACATCGAAAGCGCCTTGAACGGCCGTCACGCCGTCAAGGCTACGGCTCAATCAGCCGTCCAATACCCCGCCACTGCATCGGCCAGTGGGCCCTTGGCCTCACCCGCGTCGAGAATCGGCGACGCCGCGTCATCCGCAAAGCGCAGAACCGATGCCACCCCCGCATCGCCCACCACCACGACCAGCCGTACTCGCCGGCGCTGTGGGTGTTCACTCGGCGCACCATCCGGCTCACCCGTTCCCGGCGCAATGGGCGCCGCCCAGCCGCACGTCACCAGCGCGGCCGCATCGAACATCCGGGCACATGCCGACTCCGGAACTTCGAGCAGCTGATAAATGTCGCCATGCTCCAGCACGAAGGACAGCTGAAGGTCGTCACCGCGGAAGTTCACGCCGTACAAACGCGCACGGTCGAGGTCGAAAGGCTTGGCAGTCACGCCAAGCGAGTCATCGATTCGTGCCTCCACCATCGTGGCAAGATCAGCGGGTGTAACGGGATGTGATGTCTGTTTTTCTGTCATGCTCCCATGTGTGCACGACACACTGAAATGTCGTCAATCAAAAATCAACGCAAAAAGTGCGTCCATGTACACCTGACGCAAGACTTCAACGCCAACGGAACTCGCACCCAATTCGAACATCGAACACCCGTGCACCATGGCCAAGTGCAGGCCCGCCACCGCCGTCGGGTCGAGATCGGCACGCATCAACCCTCGCGCCTGCGCGTCGGAAACAATGTCGCGCAACTCACCCAGCGACTTGTCGCGCTCGGCTGCAATCTTTGCTGCCAGCGCCGGCCGCGCAACTGCCTCGCCCAGGTCGCTGTTGCGTTCCAAACGCATCGACGCACGCTCGGGCACGAACACCGCTTCCAGCACCCCCTGGATCACCGAACGGAACTCGGCAGGCGTCGAACATTCCTTCGTCCGCTCGGCGAATACTCCCATGAACTGGCCGAACCGCTCACCAAAGCGGCGGGCCAACGCCTCATCAACCAAGCCCTGCCGATCCCCGAAGTAATACCGAATCATCCCCTGCGACACCCCGGCCTCATGGGCCACCGCCACCACCCGCAGGCCCGCCGTCCCCGACTCACCAATCGCCCGCAGCGACGCAGCCACAATCCGCTCCCGCACCGGATCATTTGCACTTGTCAACATCACCATCAGTCTGCACCTCGTGCGCCGCACATTTATAAGACCATAAGTTTATAGGTTATCAGACATATGGTACATTAAACTCATGAAGCTCAAACCCAAATCAATGATTGTTCTCGCCGTGATACTTCTCGGCATCATCAGCCCGTCGAGCCCGTCCAACGTTGCGTCGGCGACGACATCAAGCGTCGTCATTGAAAACGTGTTCCGCGCGAACAACATTTACGCCGGCGCCGAACACATTTGTTTCGTTTCGATGAGCGGCTACCACTGCGCAGGTGGGAACGGCTACGGGCAATTGGGGTCGGGTGCATACACCGACCTCCCCTACGGCAAACAAATCCGTGAGGCCAACAATGGCATGCTCTTCGCCAACGTTTTCTACACGACGGTCGGCGAGAGGCATTCATGTTTCATCACCGCGCCCAACGCTTCTGCGCCCAGCGCCGTCTACTGCTGGGGTGCCAATGATTACGGCCAGCTGGGCGATGGCACCACGAGCGGAAAGAACGTTCCGACGCGAGTGGCCGACAACTCCGCAGAGGGTTTCACCAACACAGGCGTCGACCAAGTCTTCGCGGGTTACGACCACACGTGCGCCGTCAAATCAGGCCAGCTGTACTGCTGGGGACGCAACACGACTGGGCAGCTTGGCGATGGCAGCACCACCGATCGCTCGCTTCCAGTCAAGCCCGACGGCGTATTCGCCTCGGGCAATGTTGGTAACGCGGTAACTCTGGGCCAATCCCACACTTGTGCAACTCACTTCAACATGTCACCGCGAACGGTGTATTGCTGGGGCGATAACACGTACGGCCAACTCGGCAATGGCTCGACTGCGCGCAGTCTGACTCCGGTGATCACCAACATCAGCGCCGCAGCGGGCGCAAGCGAGGCTCAACAAGCATCGTCTCTCGCCAGCACCGCCCACTCGACATGTATTGCGGGCAACAGCGGATACGGCAACATGTACTGCTGGGGTCGCAACGACGAAGGCCAGGTTGGTGACGGCACGCTCGTTGACAAGACCGTGCCAACATTGGTTGCAGCAAACGGAACGTTCGAGAACAGCTACACCCAAGGCGCCTCGACAAGCGCCGGCCGCTATCTCGGCGGCGGCGGCAAGACCATGTGCGCGTGGACCTACACCGGTGCGAGCACCCGCTTCCTCCATTGCTGGGGCGAAAACGGTGGCAAGATTGCTGGCTCGAGCAACCCCCGCGAAACCAAGCCGGTTGCAATTCCCGCGAATCCGGCCGCGAGTTTTGACCCGGGGGATAACCACAGTAACCCAGTAATCGCCGTATCAAAGTCGTCGCCAACCGGCTTCACCTGTTTTTTAAGGTGGTGCTGGGGAAGCAACACCAAAGGCCAGTTGGCCCAGAATGACACCACTGACTCGGCTCTTCCCGTTGTAATCAAGACGGGTCGCATACAACAGAGCAGCAGTGGCGGCGGAAGCAGTGGGGGCAGTAGTGGTGGGTCATCGGGATCGCAACAGACGCTCGCTACCGGATTCAAGGCCGCCGCAGTCTTAAAGGGGGGGAAGGTCGAAGTTACCTTTTCGGACCTGCCCGCATCGGCACTGAACAGTGTCTACGTGAGGATCGCACCAACGTCATTCGACCTATCGGTACCGCGATTCGGCGCGTCGTACACCGACTACACGGCAGTCAGGCTGACCGGTAGCAGCCTGCCCACCGTGACGAACAACAGCTTCACCATCACGGTCGACAAGATGACCAAACAGTCCTACACAAATGGAGTTCCATCGACCCCGGTCGATGAAAACTTCATCGCCGACGGGTCGTACCACATTCAATATGCGGTCACGGGCGACATCATGGCCGGATACCCGACTGGGTGGGCCGCAAGAAACACATTGTCGCCGAATTTCGTACCCCTGGTCGTCACTGTGGAAACAACAACCACAACTACGGCGGCACCCACCACTACTGCTGCCGCAACAACCACGACGGTTGCAACAACAACCACTGTCGCGAACGTTTACGCAGCAGCGAAGCCCGGTGTCACGGTGACCGACACGAAGGTTTACACCGCACCACCGGCAGAAGTTGCGGCTTCGTCGGCGATCAACGTGTTGACATCTGCTCAGAACAAGGTCATGGATGTCCAGACCAAGACCCCTGCTGTCTGCGTGCCGAACGATGATGAGTTGGTGTTCATCGATGAAGGCAAGTGCATTGCCGAAGTGGTGAATGCGAAGACTCGTGCGGTGTTGCGTACGTTGAAGACCACGGTTGTCGCTGATGACATCAGCGAAGTCAAGGTCGGCAACGAAATCGTGATGTTGGCGCCGATCTACTTCGACGTGATGTCGACGAAACTCGATGCCAAGGCGATGGGACGCCTGCGTTCCTTGAAGGCCCGTATCTCGGCTGCCGGTTCGGTGCTGTTGATCGGCCACTCGGGAACACTGAACGGCAACTCCCCCGCCAACGTCGCGGTCTCCAAGGCGCGTGCCGAGTCGACGCTTGCCGCGTTGAAGTCGATCGGAGCACAGGGTCCGTTCGTAATCGCCGGTGTTGGCGCACTCGACCCAGCACGCACCGGCAAGACCGAAGCCGACCAGGCAAAGAACCGCCGCGTGGTGATCGTGCTCATTCCGTAGCGCGACGCAACAACCGAATACGCATTACAGCGGCCGCAGGGAGGCAATCCCTGCGGCCGCTTTCGTTACTGCGGCGCCGAACTTCTTGCCGGGGGCGCGGGTGAGCCGTTCGATGGGACCAGAGATACTGACCGCGGCGATCGTGTGGCCGTCGATGATGACCGGAGCACTGACACTGGCCACTCCGGCCTCGCGTTCGGCAACGCTTTCGATCCAGCCCCCTTTACTGAGTTGGCGTTCTGCGAGGACGTGACCTGCACTGCCGCGGCCGAGGGGATACACCTCGCCCTCGGTGATGATCCAACGCAACCCGTGCGGCGACTGCAAGGAGAGCACGCACCGTCGGTTGTCGCCTTCGCGCACGTAGAGCTGCACGCTTTCTCCCGTTGTATCGACAAGACGTTCGAGAATCGGTCGTGCAGTTGCTGCGAGGGGAAACTGCTTCTGTGCAGTGGCGGCGAGTGCCGAAAGAGCGAAGCCGAGAACGTAGCGGCCGTCGCCGTTTCGGCGGACGAAGCCGTGTTCCTCGAGTGCACCCGCCAGTCTGTGGGCCGTGGCTCGCGGAAGTGCGGTGGCGTCCTGCAGTTCGGCAAGCGTCATTCCTTCGGTGGTTGTCGACAGCGCGTGCAGTACCAGAACGGACTTGTCGAGGACTCCAACCCCAGATACGCTTTTCATTAGTTGGGAATTATATCCCATATTTTGAGACGTTGAAATGGAGGGCAGACATGAGCAAGCCGATGACACTTCCCGAAAAGGTGTGGGAGCGCCATGTCGTTCACCGCGGTGAGGGTGAACCCGATCTTCTCTACATCGACCTGCACTTGGTGCACGAGGTGACAAGCCCGCAGGCCTTCGAGGGTCTGCGCCTGTCGGGTCGTTCGGTGCGCCGCCCCGACCTCACGATCGCGACTGCCGACCACAACGTGCCGACGGCCGACATTCACCTGCCCGTCGCCGACCCGATCTCGAAGCGCCAGCTCGAAGTTCTCGACGAGAACGCGGCGCTGTTCGGCGTGACGGTGTTCCCGATGGGCCACAAAGACCAGGGCATCGTGCACGTCATTGCACCCGAACAGGGTCGCACGCTTCCCGGCATGACAGTGGTGTGCGGTGACAGCCACACGGCTACGCACGGTGCGTTCGGTGCGCTTGCCTTCGGTATCGGCACCTCCGAGGTCGAACACGTGCTTGCCACCCAAACGTTGCCCCAGTCGCGCCCGAAGTGGATGCGCGTCTCGGTCGAAGGTGTTGCGCCGGCCGGCGTGACGGCCAAGGACATCGTGTTGGCGATCATCGGCGAAATCGGCACGGGCGGCGGCATCGGCCACGTCATTGAATACAGCGGCTCGGCCATTCGTGCGCTGTCGATGGAAGGTCGCATGACTGTGTGCAACATGAGCATCGAGGCTGGCGCACGTGCGGGCCTGATCGCACCTGACGAAACAACCTTCGACTACCTGCGCGGTCGCGACAATGCGCCAAAGGGTGCCGACTGGGATGCGGCAGTCGCCGACTGGAAGACCCTGTCGACCGACGACGGCGCGAAGTGGGACAAGGAAGTTGTCATCGACGCATCGAAGCTGACACCGCAGGTCACGTGGGGCACGAACCCCGGCCAGGTGTTGGGTATCGACGCTTCGATCCCCTCGCCAGATGATTTTTCTGACGCGACACAGCGCGACACGGTGGCACGCGCCCTCGAATACATGGGCCTCACCCCGGGACAGAAGATTCGCGACATCGCCGTCGACACGGTGTTCATCGGATCGTGCACCAACTCGCGCATCGAAGACCTGCGCGCTGCAGCGTCGGTGATGAAGGGTCGCAAGGTCACCGCAAAGCGTGTGATGGTCGTTCCCGGTTCGCACCGCGTGAAGGCCCAGGCCATCGCCGAGGGTCTCGACAAGGTGTTCACCGAGGCAGGAGCCGACTGGCGCGAGCCTGGATGCTCGATGTGTCTTGCGATGAACCCCGACAAGCTCACCGTCGGTGAGCGTTCGGCCTCGACGTCGAACCGCAATTTCGAAGGCCGTCAGGGCCGCGGAGGCCGCACGCACCTCGTGTCTCCGGAAGTAGCCGCAGCAACCGCAATCGTCGGACGTTTCGCCACGCCCGCGGACTTGAAGTGAGAGGACCAGAAACATGAAGGCAGTACGCGTCATCTCGGGTACCGGACTCCCCTTGAAGAGGTCCGACGTCGACACCGATCAAATCATCCCCGCCGAGTGGCTGAAGCGCGTCGAGCGCACCGGCTTCGAGGCTGGCCTGTTCTCCACGTGGCGCGACGACCGCAACTTCGTGATGAACGACGAGCGTTTCGCCGGTGCGACGGTCTTGGTTGCCGGCCCGTCGTTCGGCGTTGGTTCGTCACGCGAGCACGCAGTGTGGGCGTTGCAGCAATACGGCTTCGACGCAGTCATCGCGCCGTCGTTCTCCGACATCTTCCGCAACAACTGTACGAAGAACGGTCTCATCCCCGTCGTGGTCGACGAAGCGGTCGTGAACAAGATCTGGGAGGCCATCGAGGCCGACCCCAAGACCGAGATCGTCGTCGATATGGAGAAGCTCAAGGTCGAAGTACCAGCCAAGGGCATCGTCGTTTCATTCCCGATGGATACCCCGACGCAGCACCGCTTCCTGAACGGTCTCGACGACATCGGCATCACGCTGACCCACGCCGAAGCCATTTCGGCCTTCGAAGCCAAGCGCCCCGCCTACCTGCGCTGAACGCTCGATCGAGATCTGCCTACACGAGTCAACGGAACTTCTTGGTGAGACTTCCCGGCACTGACACCGAGAACGAACCATTCGTCGACGGAACACTTGCTGAGACAGGCGAAGCCGGCACCGCGCCAAGCGCATCTCCGGCTAGCAATGCAGCCCCACACTCCAACCCGCCCGATTCTACGGGGGCGAGAGAACATGATTCGGTTTGACCATTGCTGACAAAACTTCGGCCGGCTACCGCCCACGGCCGTGTCAGGGCAGCGTGTAGGAGTTCTCGAACTCGTCCTGCAGAACGGTTGCAACGCGACCCGTTGTGTCGACGACCAACTCCGAGTCCAAGGTCCGCACGCGGTAGGACCAACCCGTCGGGAGCGCGAGACGGGAGCCGAGACCCATCAACGACTCTTCGGTCATGTTCGGGTCGACGCCGATGCAACGCGCTTGCATCACATAGGCGACACCGTCAGGGCTCACCAGTTCGTAGACGGGCTTGCCGGCATCCCAGAAGAACACGGCCCCCCTGTCGACGTGACGCTCGGTATAGGGAACCGACTGCGGATTGTCACCCAGGTCGACGGTTGCAATCCGGCGCATCAACAAGCCGTTGAATTCCCGCAGCACGGGCTCGACCGGCGCAACCTTCGCACCCAGACCATCGAGCACCCAGTGGCGCGGGCCGTTCAACTTCACGAACACCGCGCCCAACTCAGCCGCGATGTCGGCCGCCACCAGCGTCGACCACAGTTCCTGCGGGCAGTCGTTGAGCATCTGGGTGCCGAACACCTCTGCCTGAAGACCAGTTTCGCGAAGGTAGATCGCAAGCACCTCGCCGTACCGAACACCTCGCATGTCGCTGATCAGTCGTTGGGGTGCACCACTCACCCCAAAGACACTAACCAAACGATTCAGCAGCCTGAATTTGGTGTCGGCTTCTTGCGACGGTCGGCGAGGATCTGCCGGCAGGTGCCGATCCAGTTGTTGCTGCGGTAGTTGAAATACCCACGCGACTGGTACACGTTCGTCGTCGAGAACACACCGTGCTCTTGCTCCCAGACGAGGCGTTTAAGGTGTAATTCAAAGAATGCAAGCGGTCTTCTCTCACAATTAAGGATTCGCTTGACCAAGTCGCACGGCTAGACCAGTTGCTCGGCGAATTGGCCTGCCGACCGCAGCCTCAAATGCATTTCTTGGCCCGATGATCGTCAACTGATGCTTCGCCCTTGTCACAGCCGTGTAGAGAAGCTCGCGGGTGAGGATTCGTGATTCCCGATCGGGCAGCACGACAACGACATGTTCGTATTCGCTGCCCTGCGACTTGTGAATGGTCAGTGCGTGGACCGTTTCGACGTTGGGCAACCTGGTCACCGGAATCGTCGGTTTTGCGGGGTCGGTACTGAAGCAGGCAACACGATTCGTGTCCTCGGACCCAACCACCGCCACGTCACCGTTGAAGAGTCCAGTTGTGCGGTCGTTTTCGGTGACGATGATCGGCCGGCCGACGTACCACGGGTTGGAGGCACTGAGCCCGAGTCGTTCCTCGACGACACGATTCCAATCGGCAACGCCCACCTTCCCCTTGCGGTGGGCGCAGAGAACCTGCAGTTCGGTCTTAAGGTTAAGCGCGTTGGCGAGTTGGTCGTCTTTTGCCAATTGCATGATGCGTTCGGCGTGTTCGACAACGGAGTCGAGTACTTTGGCGGCAAGTTCGGGGGTGTCTGTTGGATCGATCCACCGAACGTCTGCCCCACCGGCGGTGACGGCGGCAAGTGTTGCGGCTACATCGCCATCGCGAATGGCCGATGCACCGGCGACGATATTCGGCGAGTCCTTGAACCGGTGCTGTGTGGTGAGTCGCGTGATGCGGCGGTCGGGCGAGCCGGCGACGATGTCGGCGAGGACGGTGCCGGCTTCAACACTGGCGAGCTGGTCAGGGTCACCGACGAGGATGAGTTCTGCGTCGTCGTTGAGGGCGACGAGCAGGTGGTACATCATCGACAGCGACAACATCGAAGTTTCATCGACGATGACGATGTTGTGCTTGAGCTTGTTACCGGCGTGGTAGGTGAAGCGATTGTCGACCCGGTTCGGGTTGGCGCCGAGCAATGCGTGGATTGTGGTCGCGGGCGCAGCAAGGACGATGTCGCGTACACGTTGCGGCGCCTTGGCCTTGGTGAGTGCCGCGTCCATGGCCTCGGTCATACGCTTGGCCGCTTTGCCTGTTGGTGCGGCAAGGGCGACGATGACCGGCTCACCGTGGGCTAGCGACAGACGCTCGACCAGCTGGTTCGCGACGATCGTTGTCTTGCCGGTACCGGGACCGCCGGTGATGACCTGCAACTTGTTGGCAGGACGAGTGCGAATCTTTTCGGCGACGAAGCGCTCTTCTTCCCATGAACGGTGTACGTAGAGGCGACCGAGGTCGAGGATGAAGGGTTGGCGGCGGGTCGCATTGATGGTGTGGGGTTCGGCCACAAGCGTGGGGCAATTGCGCAGGTCGGGTTCCCAACCCGGGTGCTCGGCAAGGTCGACACAGGTGTGCTGGTCGCGAAAGGCCGCGAGAGTGCGGGCGATCGCGAGCCAGACGTTGTCGGTGACGGTCTTGTCGGCAGCGTCCCGATCAGGTCCACTGAGAGTGCGCAGGCCGAGATCGATGTACACGGCGGCGGCACGGAAGTCGCGTTCGTCGACAAGACCTTCGTCGATGCGAATTTGCAGGTGCTCGGGGTATCCGCTCATTGACTGTCTCCTGCCAGGCGATCGGACAACCGTTGCCACAGGCCGGCGGGCGCCGTCCAGGTGAAGACCCCGGTGTTGGGAGGCGTGTCGGGGCCGACCATGCCACGGATGAAGAAATAGGAGAAGCCCTTCACGTGGGCGGAAGGATTCGCCAGATGCGGTGCGCGCCAACGCAGATAGCGGTACATCGCGGTGCCGTAGATGAGTGCCTGGAGTGGATAGTGGTGGTGCACCATCGCATCGAACAGGCGTTCCTGTCCGTAGGCACCGATGATGGTGGCATCGCCGTCTTGGTCGAGGCGGTTGCTCTTGTAGTCGGTGATCCAGATTTGCGGGTCGTCGTCGCTTCCCAACTGCAGCACGGCGTCGATTGAGCCGTTGATGAGCCCGGCGAGAGGGATGTCGAACGACTCGTGGGTGAGCATGTCGACGTATGGCCGCATGACGTCACTGACCGGCACGATTTCGGCGAGGATGCGACCGAAATCGGATGCACGCACGCCGGCGGCGAGGTCGGCGACGGCCATTTCGAAGTTCAACTCTGTGAGACGGCGATCGGGCGGGATGTCACCCAGTCGCACGTTGCTCAGCAACGGGCCAAGTGGGGTCAGCAGCGAGAGGTGAATGCCCTCGACAATGGCGTCGAGGTCGCCGCCGAGAAGCGAACCCCTGATGATGCGACGGCATTGCTGGTCGACTTCGAAACGCAGGTCGGGGGCGGAGGTGTCGATGCACTCGTAGATCTCGTGCAAAACCTTGCCGACATAGGTGCCGCCCGCGATGCGGGCAATAGGCATGTTAAAACCGGTCGGGGTGTCGGTGCTTGCGTAGTGACTGGTCACCGTGAACCAGTTCGCATCTTCATCGTTACCGCCGACGGTTGGCGTGAAATCGGGTGTTCCGACCTTGCGGGTTAACGACCGTTGCACACTGGCGATACCCGAGAACGAGGTGCGTCGGTAGGACTGTTCAACCGAGGCGGGGCCATCGGCAATGAGCAGTTCAGTTTTGCCGGTCTGCTGTGTGGCCGCGTAGCGCCAGGTGCGTGGCGGGTTGTAGCGGGCCACCGAGGGCACCAGCACATCACCGGTTGGGTCTTTACGGTTGATAACTCCAAGGTCGACGGCCTGGGCAAGCATCGACTCGTCCTTGGGTTGCGACTGCCAAAGGAACGCGAGATGGTGTTCGGGGCGGGTGAACGCAACGTAGAGGAGGCGCTTTTGTTCATCGCACTGCGCCTGAGTCACGAGCGTCTTTGACTCTTCGGCGGTGCAGTCGAGCGCCCAACCGATATCGATGCGGTTCTGATAGCCGCCGCTGCTGAGGGTTTGGCGACATTCCGGCACGTCGCGACTGGCGTCGTAGACCTTGGGCTTCCACAGCTCGGCAACGATGACACAGGGGAACTCGAGGCCTTTGGCCTTGTGAACCGTCATCACCTGGACCGCGTCGATGTCACTTTCGATTCGACGACTGACCACCTCATAGTTGCCATTCATCAGCGCATAGGTGTCGAAGACTTCGAGCAGCTGTGCCGCAGAGACTCCGCTCCCCCGGGTTTCGGCATGCAACAGGTCGATGACGTGACTGAAATCGGCAAGGTGACGTTCGCCGTCGGGCCCGGCAACGAAGGATTCCATGACGGTGGTGTCGCCGGTGATCTCGGCGGCCAAGGCGGCCACACCGCGACGCTGCAGGATCTGACGCCAAGCGACCAACTTCTCTTGAATTTCGAGAACCGTGTCGGGCTGGCCCGGTGCACGCGGCGCGACATCATCGGGAAGGAGACGCGGGTCGCCAAGGCTGATTCCGAAGAAGGCGGTGGTTGCGGCGTTGCGCACTCGACCCAAGTTGTTCGGTCGTTCGAGCGCTTCGAATATGCGGCGTAGTTCGGTGGCGGTTGTGTCGGCGAAGACGGATTCGGCACCGCTGGCAACGGCCGGCACGCCAAGCTTTTGAAGTTCGCGGTGAATGGCGCGAACGAGCGTGTTCGAGCCCGAGAGAATGCAGATGTCCTTGGGCTCGATGGGGCGCCACTCGTCGTTCTCGAAAATCTCACCTTTGTCGAGCAGACGAACAACGTGGCCCGCGGCTGCGAGGCCGGCGTGGAACTGGTTGTTCGCATCGGCGATGTCGATGGCTTCAACGGGTGAGATGCCGCGCACCCGCGAACCCGTCTTGGCCGGATCGGCCGACACCAGGCTGTACCGAATGCCTTCACCGAGTGACTTGTTCTCGAAGAGGGCGTTGAGTGCGGCGATCACCGGAGGGTCGGAGCGGAAGTTGGTGTCGAGGGTCGACATGTTCGACGTGTCACGAACATCGAGATAGGCGTGAATGTCGGCCCCACGGAATGCGTAGATGGCCTGCTTAGGGTCGCCAACCGCGGTGAGTTTGTGGCTGGAGGCGGGATCCTTGCGGGGAAAAATGTGGTGGAAGAGACGCCACTGCAGCTGATCGGTGTCTTGGGCTTCGTCGATGAAGGCGTGCGTATAGCGCTCGGCGAAGCGGGTGCGGATGTCGTCGCCCATGTCGCCGCTCAATGCTTCCTCGGCGCGACGAATGAGGTCGTCGAACGACGGGTGCTGTTCGGTGCGGCGGTGCACCTCCTCGACCATTTCACTGATGGCAACTTCGAAGTGGGCCAACTCGGCAAGTAGCGCCGGATCGAGTTCCTGGCTGAACCACAGGTCGGCAAGTGGACTGCCGAGTCGCGCTTCGAGCACCTTGGTGACTCGTGCTTCGTTCCATGTACGACCCCGTTCGACTGCCTCGGAGACCAGACGATCGTTCACCACTTCGGTAATCGCCCGGCGGGTCACTTCTTCGGCCGAGTCGTCGTGGGTCACAAGACCTGCGAGGGCGAGAACCTTTGAGCAGACGGAGTGAATGGTGCCGATGGTCGCATTGTCGAAGTTGACGGCGGCACGACGCAAGTTACGGACATAGTGCTGACGGTCGCCCGTGTTCGCAAGCAACGCGGTGAGCACCGCATCGGCTGGGTCGGGCTGATTGTTGTCGAGCCGGTCGGCCGTGACAGCAAGGCGACGGCGAACACGGTCGCGCAATTCGGCAGCGGCAAGGCGCGTAAAGGTGGTGATCAACACCTTGTCAATCCGCAGATCATCATCGACGGCGATCGCGCGCGTGACGAGTGCAGCAACGGAATAGGTCTTGCCGGTTCCGGCGCTGGCTTCGATGGTGTGGCCGTTCGTCAGTTCGTGGGTTGCAAGATCGAGTGCCCGGGCCATCAGAGGACTCCCCAATGCGAATTGCCGTGCGGAAGCTTTCCGGCAATGCCATTCGCCTTGCCGCGGAGGAAATGGAAGACACCGTGGAATCCTGACCAGAAGTCAACGACCGGACCCTTTGAATCAAAGATCGCCGCAAAATCGGGTTCGTTGCCGTAGATGCGCCGCTCGAGCGACTTCGCAAAGTCATCGGACCCGATGAACCTGTCGAATCGCAAGCGGCCCTTGTCAAAGTCGGGTGCATCCGGATCATCGAAAATTGCGTCGACGGTGTCACCAAACGATGGCATTGGTGCCACCGATGCGAGCGCTCGAAGCTCGACAAGTGCACCCAACCGGCGTGATGCCTCGGCTGCATCGATTGTATCGCCGAGATAGATCAGTCGAGATTGCGCCTGGTCGCCTTTTTTCTTGTCGTTGTGCTGATGGATCGTGATGCCGTGTCGAACCGACAGTTCTGCTGCCGTTGCCGCGAGGAGACGCAGACCCAATTCGGCGTGGTCACGGTCGTAATAGGGCGAATACCGCAGGACACCGATCATCTGTTGCGCCGCCTGGAGGTGGGGAATGTTCCCCCTGACAACCAGCCCGCCATCAAGGGTGACGAGAACCGGTGTCGGATCGGGCGCGATCGGCAACACGCCATGCGTTTGGCACGCAGCAAGGAAGGATTCGGCGAGGGTCTGCATTGCCGCAAGCTCGGCGTCGCCATAGGCACCAATCGGTACGTCACCGTTGAGACGCGCGAGGTGTGCCTGCAGATCGGGCGTCCAAGCGGGGTCGCCACCGACCTTTCCCGCGACGTACCCACCGACGAACTCCCGCAAGGTGCGCGAATCGACTGCAAATGGAATGGTCGCCTCGTCGGGCGCGTGATCGTCTTTCCAGGTGCTGATGCCAAGAATCTCTTTCACGAACATCTCGAGAGGTGACTTCACAAATGTGCCGAGGGCGTCGAGGTCGACGACATTCGCCGTGCGGACTGCGCGGTTTGCAGCACCCGGTACCAACTTCGGTCTGTCGATGCCTACTTTTCCGGCCACTTCGCGAACGTCCAGCGAATGCGACCACACGCAGTTCGGAACTATGCCGCCGACGGCGAAATTGCGTGCGCTCGTGGCGTGGCGGGGATGGAGAAACTCGATGTCGCTTCCCGCATCGTCGCTACGCTCGCCCGCGCCATGGCGACGCGCAAAGTCGACGAACTCAGCGAGCGCGGCTGTGAGGGGGATGACGGCGTTGTTCTGAATGCTTCGGCCGTCGCACGTGATGAGGACCTGCTCACCCGCAGCAAGAACCGCATCAAGCAGCTGACGTCGGAAATCAACGCGCGGGTCGTCATCGCCGATGAAAACCTGGCGGCCAAGGAGGTCGTCGCTTTCAAGTTCTCCCCCGCCGTACGCCCCGTCGTCGATACCGAGCAGACACACCACCCGATAGGGCACGCCGCGGAGCGGCATGAGAGACGTGGCCGTGACGGCTCCGGTGCGCAACGGCTGGTGGCCGGACACACCCGAGATCTGGCCAATCAGATGCGCCGCAACGTCAGAAAACGAGACTGGGGCGCCGAGTTGTCGGGATGAGCCATCGGATCCGGGGACGATGGTGCTCGACGCGAGATCGTTGAGAAGCTCGAAGGCACCGGCAACGCGATCACCATTTCCGCACAGGGCAACGACCGCCCGTTCGATGTCATCACACCAATCGGCAACGTGATGAACCACGCCCCCGCGCGAGGCGAGTTCAAGTGCCTCGATTGCATCGAACACGTGCACCAGCCGTGACAGGGCATCGATGTCGTCGACACCGATGTCGTCGAGAGGGACAACTCCGCCAAGCTCCTCGGCCGCAACAGCATCGGGCAAAGCGGCTCCCAACATTGACCGCTCAACGGCCGCCCGCCACGTGTGAACACTGTCGGCCTTGTTTGCCAGGCCCGCCGCAGTTCGCTGATCGGCCGACAAACCCCACCGCACGCGAGTGCGATCAATCTGGCGTTGCCAGGTGGACACCACTTCCCCATCGACACCCAGATGATTGGTGACAAGTGGCGACGTGGCCACCAAAAGGAATGCGGACACGTCGAAGCGTCCGGTCATAAGTGCGAGCAGGTTGCCCAAAAATTCGGCACCTTCATTCACGAATCGCAATTGACGCTCGGCAACCGCCAGCGGAATTCGCAGCTCCGTCGCGACGCCATTCGATTCGACCGTGACGGTGCGGTCAAAGACCGCTTCAAGGATGGGTGCCGCCTCGGCAAGGCGCTGCGAGACAATGACAACTTCGTGCGGTGCCAGATTGTTGAGATCGCGAAATGCGTGGAGAAGAGCATCGTGCAGAACCTCGACCTGACGGGTGAGGTTGTAGCAACGGTGAATCTGCAACGACAGATCATTGGTTGCGCGGGCCGTTCGCGCCACGAGGCCGTTTCCTGCCACGGCTCCCTGCACCCGGCCAAGCAGCGTCGAAGGCTCAGCTTTGGAAGCAGAGTCATGGGGTGACACGACAATGCCCTGCGACGCAAGCATCTGCTGAAGCTCACGCGAACCGCGCAGCCACGTGTGCACCAACGGGTGTACGCCGTCGGGCAATTCTTCATCGGTCGGGCGCAACTGCAAGGCACCACGTGGCACTTCGGTATCTGCCAATTCGCCCGCCCAGCGATCGGCCAGAGTCGGCGATGGGTGCACCAGCAAAACGTCAACGTCGCTGACGTGGCCGAAGGCTTCGAGAAGTTCAATGGCGCCGAGCGACAGCGACTGCATACCCGCCACCATCAGGCGAGACGGCACCCCGACAATGTTGTCGCCACGCCTGAGTTGTTGCACCGCGGCTTCGACCTGCACCGGCCACGGAGCAACACCGACCTCTCCACGCAATGCGCACCACAGGTCAAACTGCCACCGTTGATCACCAAGATCACCCGTACGCCATTCACCGTCGTTGAATGAATCCGCCGTGGTGGGGGCCATCACGGGCGACCCCTTTTCCCATGCGCGGATCATCATCGGACGTCGAGCGTGGTATCGGTCGAATCGGTCGGCCAACCTCACAGCCGCGGAGAGGGGACCTCCTAGACGACGAACCATCGGGTTGTACACAGGATTGCCGGCGATGATTCCCAAAATCGCGGCCGTCATCGATTTGATCGACCACGGGTTGAAGTCGCGGTACCGCTGCGGAACGACGAACTTGTTCAGCGATCCGATGTAACCCACCTGTACGTTTGCAATGACACCGTCGGTCTTTTCGGGCCGGGTGCCGACCCGCTTGGCAAGTTCGGGCATCAGCCAGGCTTTTGCACCGTTCGTCGGCAACAAGAGATGCTCAGTGCGGAAAATCGACTGACCCGCGGGGGCGCGACCAACCCACTCGGCAACCGGCTCGACAATGCCGGCAAGATTGCTGACATAGAAAGCCCTCAAGACCATGACCCAAACTTACCGATCGGGTGTCAGCGGCATCCGCCCCGTAGCGAGCCCGGACTACTTAAAAGCCGGACAATCCCCGGTTGTTTTGTAATGGCACCAATCACACAACTTCGTCACATTGCAGGGGAACTCTCCGGAAGCCACCGCCGCATCAACACCCTCTCGGGTTTCGACGATTGTGCCCTTTGCAATTGACAAGTTGACCTGGGTGATTGCCAAGTCGTGCTTGACCGGAATGCCCAGATACAGCAGCTCAACGCGAGACGTTTCCTCCTGATCGGCGGCCTCGAGCATGGTGGCGTACGCAAGCAACTGAAAGAACTTGTCAGCGTCGGAGGTGAACCTTGGGTTTGGGATCTTTCCTGTCTTGTAATCGGAGATCACGATTCCGTCGTCTCCGAACGTGAAGCGATCGATGAAGCCCTTCATCGCGACACCTTCAACTTCAGCAACAACTTCATGTTCCGTGCCATCAAGTTCAGTTTGCTGAGGGTCCTCCAACTGCCAGAGATTCGTCATACATGTGAATGCCTGAATTTTGAACTCTCTTACGCCACCTTTTGGGTCGGTCAGTGCACTGACCTTCGCTTCCCATTCACCCGAAGACCACTTCTGCCCTGCCAAGATCTTGAGGTTCTCCACATGTCTTTCTTTGGGCCCAATTTGGTACAAAGCCTCAAGCACCTCATGGACAAAAGAGCCAACGTGGGTCGCCCAAGTTGGTGGCTGGGGGATCTTATCGATCCGCGAAAGCTTGAACTTCTGCGGACAGTCTCGATAGGTGGCGATTGACGATGGCGAGAGATAGGCGGGGGCTTCCACTCTCCCAGTTTGGCAGGTGGGTGCGCGGCGGTGCGTTGACCGACGAGTCAGCCGAACACCGGCCTACGACGTTCAGCGGTGGCACCCGGCATGCAAAGACATCTCCGATTTGTAAAACGATCGAAAGGCGCTCGCGGGAAAACCGGGACTCAAACGTTTCCGGGCCGCTGTGGACCTCATCCAGTCGGTGTGACCACCGACGAGTCACTCACTTGGTGAGTTCGATGTCGCAGTTCTCGTCGATGTGGTTCTGGAATACCAATCCGGCCTTGACGTATTTCTCACCCGTGAATCTTTCGTCATCGGCGAAACCCGGGTCTTGCGAGGCCAGTTTCATCGAAAACGAGAACTGTTCCATGTAGTCGTAGGCCGCCATCGCCGACTCGAAGGAGGTCTCGGTCTCAGCCTTGATTTCCAGTGGAGCCAAATCGCGCATTTGTTCATGTAGTTCCTTGTAACGCTCCCAGAACGCGCGGGTGTTCATCGGCGCATCTTCCGCCGTCTGATTCGACTCGTTTTCCAGTGCGTCGACAACTTCCGTGGCGTAGGTCTCTGCAACCCCGCAGAATGTGGGGGGCTCGGTCGTCGTGGTGGTCGCCGCGACGGAATCTACCGGCTCAGTGGGTGTGGTTTCGCGCGTCCCCTCCTCGGCGCACGCCGCCAGCACGAGCAAGGCGACCGGTCCACAGACCGCGAGTCGTCGTCGAGCGGTTCTCACCCGCCGCAGGCTACTTCTTGCCCATGTGCGCCATCATCTTTTCAAACTTGTCGTCGATCTCGCGTCTTAGCGCGCCAAGTTCAGAGCGAAGACCTTCCTTCGTCACGAGAGCTTCTGTTCTTTCGAAGTTCAACGAATTCATGATTATCTCCGCATCCATTCTATTTCTTCTTGACGCGATACCCCTTCGGACAAGTCGGCTTCACCGCAGTCACCGTGGTGAGCATCCTGCCCTTGACGCACGACACCTGTTTCGCCAATTCAAAACCGTTCGCGCACTTCACCTGAACCGCGCTCACGCTCCTCGCAATATTCCCCTTGACGCAGATGTAGGTGCTCACTTTCGACCAGCCCTTCGCGCACTTTGGAGCAACGGCGACAACCAAGCGGGCATCGTCACCCTTGGCGCACTTCAGCGTCTTCGCCACCTTTGTTCCCTTCGGGCATTTCGGGCTGGCACCAACAATCGCATCAACAGTCTTGCCCTTCACGCAGTAGGCGGTTTTGGCAATCGATGTCCCCGTGGGGCACTGCGAACGAATCGACTTCACGTACTTGACCGTCGACCCAGCGATACACGCCAAAACTTTTGATGGTGTCGCAGCAAAATTGACCTTCACCGTCGGCTTCGAGAACGTGAAGTTTGTTGCAGAGAACTTGAACCAACCGCCCGCCAACTCGATCGCGGTGTTCGCCGTCGCCGCTTTCTGCAGTTCAGTCAGAATCTGCGCGTCGATGGACGCAACAACCGTCTCCTCGAAGACTTGTTCCTCTTCAATCACTTCACCAGAGTCGGAGACGTCTTCAGTCAGCGTGAAGTCTTCTTCTTCCTCCACGTACTCATCGAGAGGGATTTCCTCGTACTCGACGTCCTCGAACATTTCGTAACTACCGTCGTCGGTGTCCACGAACTCTTCTTCAAATTCTGGGTACTCCTCAGCATAAATGTCTTCGTCGGTATACGGCTCTTCCTCTACGTACACATCGGGGTCAGATTCGTCCGCGAACTCCTCTGGCGGGGCTGGCGCTGCGAACGCGTTGGAGAATCCATACATGCATTCGGCGACGTCTTCACGGACGATCAGGTTGTACGAACCCTTGAACTCAGTCTTGCCGTCATTCTCGAAGTGCGGGGCTGCTACTTCATACTTGAGCGTTTTGGAAGTGGAGTCGAACGCTGGTGGTCCTTCAAAATATGCCGTTGCGTTTGTCGTTACGATTCCAGTGACGCCCGACTTGGAACTGATACAACTCGAGGCTCGGCCCATTTCCTCTCCGCTCAACGTGCGTAGATTCCAGTGCCCTGGTACCGCGGCGGCACTGTCTCCGATGAAGTCGCGCCAAAGTGCCATTTCCTTGAACGAAGTCGACGACGAACTCGGAGGATTCAACTGCAAGAGTCGCTGGTCCTTGGGAGTCGCGGGAGTTTGGGGCTCCGGAAACCGAGGCGACTTGCAATTCCGTTCACAAAGCGCGTCGAAATACTCCTGAATAGCCTTTGGAAGCACCTCATAATCACCCACGGCAGAAAGCACCGGAACCTTTACGGGACCGCCGGAAATCGTTACCGCGGTCTTTCCCTTCGAGTTTCCAAAGACCACTGATGGATCCTCAAGGCGACCGTGCAGCCAGCCCTTTGGCTGTGCCGAGAGCCGAGCTTTAATCGTGAACGTCACGCCTTTTGGAAAGGGTCGCTTCAGCGCGCAGAGGCTCTTGTCTCCCGTTGAAGGATCCTGTGCCCAGATTTTCTTGTCGCCATTTCCGTCGATCGTGTCCCACAGAATGCATCGGTAGCCGCCGTCTTGGTCAACCGCGACTCCACCGTTGTATGTATCGAGACAAGCTTTGCCGTCTCCTTTTCCACCGTTGAAACGCTCGTCACAAGTCGATTCTCGGATGACTATCGGTGTGATACTTGCGAACAATCCTTCCTGTGTGAGGACTCTACCATTGAGGTACGAGCCGGTTACAGAGACAGTGACGGCGTAGGTGTCGTACTTGACTCCGTTGATGGTTGAGTGCGGAAGGTCAGGAAATCTAAAGATGCTCGGCGTAGATCCATTGGGTAGGTTCGCTTTGGGATCACCAACGAAGTCATTTGCCCCCCGCTTTGGGAACAGTTGATCGAATTTGCCCAGCTGTTGTGCCTCTGCTCCGATTCCCCCAGTGACGCTCTCCAAGCAATTCAACTGCGCCTCGTTTGAGCACCTCTCGAGCACCGCGCGGTATCCCAAGTCTTTGCCCACACAATGCTCGTCGTTCGGTGAGGTGCACGGACCCTTGTCCCCGAGTCCGAATCCCAAGGTCGAGATATTTTCGCGAATGTCTTCGATCATGGCGATGCCGTGCAGTCCCCTGATCGAACCAATCGGGCTCTGAAATTGTTCGTCGATTCCGGAACCATCAATGACGATGTTGTGCGCCGCTCCAAGAGACCCGGGTTTCCCAGGATCCGGAAGCGTTAAATCGGCGTCGACACCGTTCGACGTCACCTTTGTAGGACCCTCGAGGATTGCCGTCTTCGACTGGTAGTCCAAATCAAAACTTCGATCGCCTACCTGGACTTCGTACTCGAATTTCAAGGACGCCACGGATCGTGTCTCACTGCGGTACTCGCTTCGAATAGCACGATCGCTTGGGCCCGTCTCCAGCAGAAGCGCGAGTCCGCCATCGATCGTTACGGGCGCGGAGAAAGTGATGGTGATTTGGATCTTGTCTCCGACCTTGTACGTACCGTCGGGGTTTGATGACGAAACCGCCACGATTGTTGCTGGTGCTGCAGCGGATGTCCGGACGAGTGGCAGAGCAACCGTTGTCATACAAAAAAGAGCCGCCGAGATGGTGACCCGGCCACGGACTCTTTTC
>Ga0194115_10000174_pt1 | contig 101743 bp, 114 predicted proteins | sample TA2MahsurfametaG_3_FD_148656 | JGI IMG/M metagenome (GOLD analysis project Ga0194115, IMG submission 148656) | Freshwater microbial communities from Lake Tanganyika, Tanzania - TA2015002 Mahale S4 surface | ecosystem: Environmental > Aquatic > Freshwater > Lake | place: Tanzania: Lake... | reverse complement strand
AGTAATTCTTGAAGACATTTCTGATATCCTATCGGAAAGGTCGGAAAAAGCATACGAAGAATTCAGCAGGGTCAATGAGTTAGAGTCAATGATTCATGCTAAATAACCCTATATGGAAAACTATGAGATCAACTAATAGGGGATGCTGTGGGGCAGGATGTCCTGATTGCCCCTTCCGACCTAAAAATAAATAACCTTACATCTGGAAAATCTTATGCTCTCCACGCAATATAGATTAAGATTAGAAGCAATTTGTGAAAAGATTGTTTTGAAAGAGGAAGTAAGTCTTGAGGATATGATCTGGGCAGAAAAACTTTCCAAAGCAAATCGCTCTGCTGCGACTATACTTCGTCAGGCAAGAAGAAAAGCAGAAAACCCTGATATGGATGCGATGGACGATTTCATGAACCAACTTGATATTGGTGGATTGGGACATGAAAGATTTGGTCGTCGTGGTTTTGATAATCCAGATGATCTACATGATTGGTTCAAGCGTGATGAAGATCAAACTGATTGGAGACAGAGGGATTGAATCACGCACTAGTTGTTTCCCTATGTTTTTTACCTCTCGCTGTGATATGGTTGGTGATGAAGTTATCTCTGTGGTTGTCCTCTAGCGTATCAGAAGTCAATTATGTCCGAGAAGATGCCAAACGACCACACGGACCCTATGTGGAGAACCCATATGAAGACACTGACACAGAGAATGAAGATGATTGAGGTTGCCGAAGTGATTGATGAAGCCATCTGGCGATGGTATTTTGAGAACGGTAAGGAAGTTCCCAACTGGAAGTATCAAAGAGATCCCCAGTGGTGGATAGATTACTTAAACGAATTGAAAGGAGAAACTGATGACTAGAGACAGAGGGATTGACAAGATCCCAGAAACCGAGTAAAATAACTCTGTGCAGGGTTCAAGAGAGGTAGAATTCTATGGGCATGTTTGATTACTTTAGAAGCTCTTATGATATAGGAGAATACTTTACCAATACTATTTGTCAAACTAAGGATATCGAAGATTATGATATCGGTGGTACACTGACAAATTATTGGTTAGATCCAGCTGGAAGACTTTGGTATCCAGATTATACAGGTACGAATACTTTTGAACTAATTGATGAAGATGATCCTCGTTATGATAAACGTAGGCAATTTTTAAATTATGAATGGGTTCCTACTGGCAAAAAAGGAAGATATGTTATTCATGGCATTACTAAATATATTGAAATTTATCCTGCAGAATGGGGAGGTTCTTGGGAAGATTGGCCTAGAATAAGATTACATTTTAAAAATGGTGTATTACAAGATTTTGTTAGGATAGACCGAAAAAATGTGGAGACTATGGTGTAAAGCACTAGGAGAGAAAGCTACTAATGATGACAGAGAAGCAGACAACATTGCTCGTATACGGACTATTATATTTGTCACTTATCTCACTACTAACCTTTTTATTATTGCGGGGGTCGTGAGACATTGGAATGATGTTGACATCCAATCCAAGAACCAGTATAATAAATGTGAACTGAACACTAATTATGGCACTAGGTAAACAAGTAGAAGATAGTTTAAAAGAAGCAGAAGCATCTCTGCGTAATGCGCTTGCTTTTGCTGCGAGACAAGAACGACCGATTGTTTGTAGTCAAATTGCTAAGATGATTAACGAAATTGACAATATTGGTTCATTTGATGGTATACTAGATAAACTTGAGGAAATGAATAATGGCAAAGAAAAGTTTTAAGCGTATTGATAGCAAGGGTCACGAAGAAGTGTGGGAATGGGATGAAACGCCAGAATTAAAAGCATTCATCAAAAGTCAGACAATCACAAAACTGTCCACACCCCCCGCTCGTCCTAAATAATTCATGCTATAATTACTAGGTAATCAAGGCAAAACGATGACTACGTTTCCAAACTGGCAGCACCACAGCAAAAAAGAGCAGAAGCGTAGTCTGAAACCACAGGCATTACGCCAAGCTAAAAAGCGTAAGCAAGCACTCAAAGCGAAACTATTAGTGCGAATATGAACCCCATGGGGGTGTAGCTTAATGGTTAGAGCGACCTGCTTATAACGGGTTAGTCTGGGTTCAACTCCCAGCATCCCTATTTGGGAAATTAGCTTAGTGGTAGAGCACACGACTGATAATCGTGAGGTCGGTGGTTCAAATCCACCATTTCCCATCGCTCCTTTAGCTATCTGGTGAAAGCAATCGACTCATAATCGATGTGAGGTGGGTTCGATCCCCTCAAGGAGCACCTACACGGGAGCGTGATGGAATCGGTAGACATCTCAGACTTAAAATCTGACGGGCACATGCCCATGCGAGTTCAAGTCTCGCCGCTCCTATTCTCACTAAATATATTGTAGTGGGAAATGTTATGAAATACACACTATCACAAGCATACTGTTTCTATATGGGACAGGTTGTACGTATGTATTTCATACAGGGTATTCCGTATACATTTGATGAACTTCCTCAAATTATACAAGATCACCCTTCAGTACAAACTCAAGCATTACAAGGACGTGATTATGATGATGAAGATTTATATAAATGTTCTGCATATTTAATTGATGAAGGAGCACATCCTTTAATGTTCGATGTTCAAGTTGAAAATCCAGAATTATTACCTAAAGATGATTAATACTTTTTTAGAGTGGTTTGAGGGAACTTGGGAAAATAAAATTCAAGCATTTTCCCGCCCTTCGTACTTTGCTATGATACGTGTTGTACATATGAAAGTTCCTGGTACAGATAATATGTTTTATGGAGAGCAAGCATACAATTATTCCTTACAGTCTCCATATAGACAGTTTGTACTCAAAATAGAAGAAGTAGATAATAAGATTGTAATTAAAAATTACAATTTTAATGCATCTGAGTATAAAGGATTTATAAATCTAGAGACAATCCCAAAAAAATTGACATATAAACAAAATTGTGATACATTACTTACGTTTAATGGAACTGAGTTTTCTGGAGGAATAGAAGGTTGTGAATGTTATGTAAAATGGTCAGATCAAAATACATACTTTAAAAATGTTGTAATTTTGGGAAAAGATTATTATAATGTTATGGATCAAGGGTTTCATGTAGAGACAAATCTTCAAATTTGGGGATCTCAGCATGGATTATTTGAATTTAAAAAAATGCCTGAGTAGCTCAGCTGGATAGAGCAACGGTTTTGTAAACCGTAGGTCGTCGGTTCAAGTCCGACCTTGGGCTTTGGTAGTCGCTAGGCAGATAGCCTAGAAAGACGCCAAGATCATCAGATGCCGTTTGGTAGTTTCCATAGTCTGGTGTGATAAAAATTGAAACTACTGTCCTGTAGGTGCCAAAACCTCTCCTCATTCCTAGTATACTATGGGTGAGTGAATGTAAAGATTGGGGACATAGGTAAAGTCCCCAACGCCTACCACAACCTGTCGATATGGCGGAATTGGTAGACGCGCTGGGTTTAGGTTCCAGTGGGGTATCCCGTGGAGGTTCAAGTCCTCTTATCGACATTATCCATTATTAAGGATAAATCATGTCACTCATTTCACAAAGAGACAGAGAAGTTGCTATTAAAGCACTTGAAATGTATGCTGCTGAGGCAGAAACATCTGAATATTATTCAGGCACACCACATTATTCATCATCTGAAATTCATGCCCTTCTCAACTGGATTAGACTTGAACATTTCAAACATGAAAATTAACCTGTGGTATTGTTCTGTGATGAAGCAGTGGCGTTGGTCTCTCACAGATGACCACCGCCCAGTTGTCAGACAAGAATCTGGTCAACAACCACACCTACGGGATGCAATGAATGACATTGCAAATACTGTAGAATATATGATGGATTGTAAGCAATCCTGATTTCATTCCCTTATAGCTCAATTGGCAGAGCACGGAGCTGTTAACTCTGGGGTTCCTGGTTCGAGTCCAGGTGGGGGAGTTAATTTGGTTATAAATAACTTGAAGAAGAAAGCACTATTTTAGGTTAGGCTAATTATGGCTCTTACTAGACTTGATAATCTTTATTCAAGCAAGACTGGCAAATATCTATACGTATCTCCAGACGATTTCAATGCAACCGATGAATTAGATAATAGAGGAAATTCTCCTCTACGTCCTTTTAAGACAATTCAAAGAGCTTTTATTGAAGTAGCACGTTATTCGTATCTTCCTGGTAGAAATAACGATAGATTTGATCAATTCAGCATCATGCTGATGCCTGGTAATCACTATATTGATAACCGTCCTGGTTTGATTGAATCTTCTAATCCAGAGCAAAGATATCTAGATGGTGCTAACCTAATTGAACTTAATAGACAGGAAATCATTGATAGATCTGCTGCTGAGGTTGCTGTACAGCATCCAGATTTTTCATATCCTAATGATCCTGTAACTGGTTCTTACTCTAGATTTAAAGATGCTTATCGTCTAATTCAACTAAATCGTGCTGAAATTGTAACATCTGCATACGATCAAATTGCAATTTCCCATCCAACATTTGTAAATCCAGATCCAGCAAAATGCCAGCGTGATATTGGATATTTTATTGATGCTCTATCGTTAGATATTGCACAAGCTGGTGGTAATGTTTATACTCGTAAATTTATTTTACAGTATTTTGATAGTGCTGGTGCTCTCACTTCAAATGGTCTTCAAGGAGAGATTACAGAATCTATCACTGGTTTTAATAAAGCACGTGATGAAATGATCAAAGCGATGACCAATCAGCTTACGATCAAAGATCTTTCGATAACTGCTGATCCTTTAACTGGATCAAATACTAACCCAAATTCTTGTGCAAACGTCGCCAGTGCAATTACAACTCTTGCACTACAGGTATCAACTGTACTTACTGCAGGAAATCTGTCATCTCTACAAAACGAACAGATTTCTACTAATATTCCTGCTGGCGAACTAAAGTGCCGTAGAGATATTGGTTATATTATTGATGCAGTACAAGCAGATTTGAGAACAGGTGGTAATAGCAACATTATCTCTGCTACAAAAGCATATTTTGATAGAGATGGAAATCCAATCAACAATGGACTTGTAAACGAAACTGCAGAATCTATTACTGCTTTTAATAAAGCACGTGATATGATGAAGTTAGCTGTGACTAATTCATTATATGGAAAAGATCTTACAATTGCTGTTGGTCCTGCAATTGCTGGAGCATCAACACCTACAATTACATATGGTTCTTCTGGTAATGTTGCAACATGTGTTGATGTTCAAAATACCATCACTACATTAATTGCAATTCTTACTACATCTGTTGGTGCTGGAAATCTCACATCACTAGCTGCTGTTACAGCAACAGGAAATATTCCTGTATTTAACTTTAATAGAGCACTTCAGGAATGGCAAGACAATTCTATTCTAGATCTCAGCAATCCCGACAACGTTCTTTATAAATTTAATGCAACTTCTGGTGGTTGTATTGTACCTAGAGGTTGTTCACTGATTGGTTATGATCTTCGTAGAACAATTATTCGTCCACTATATGTTCCTGATCCTGCAGATGGAAATCAGGAAAGAACTTCTGTCTTTAATTTAACTGGCGGTTGCTATATCTGGCAGTTTACCATTAAAGATGGTGACCTCTCTTCAAATTCACCACTGTTTGATGCAACCGCTGGAGTTGGTAAAGTTTACTTCCAGAAGGGTAATACAACTAATTTAGCAGTTCCTGAATTCTCTCACCATAAGATCACCATCATGACTTATGCTGATACAGAGGAACTCGATCGTTACTATGAAAAGGTTGGTAGATCTTTTGCACAATTCCAACCAACAATTGATGATGGAGATTTTGAAGCTCTTGTACAAGAAAATCGTATTGTTGGTCCTCTATCAGATACAAGAAGAATTGAAAGCATTAAAGTACAAGATTCCATTTCATTTACTGGTACTGCAGTAAATAATAATGCTGCTATTACAAATGTTTCTAGTGTTGCGGGATTAAATCTTGGAGATGGCGTAAGAAGTAATAGTCCAAGTATTACAATTCCAACAAATACTGTAATTAATTCTATTGTAGGAACAACAGTAACTTTATCAAATCCTGTAACTGGATCTGGTAGTGTCTCTCTATCAGCAACAACTGGAAAAATTACTGCAACTGTAACTACTAAGATTGATCATGGATATTTTGTTGATCAGTATATTGCAATTTTAAATTCTGGTTTAAATGAGCAAATAAATGGTACTTTTAAAGTATATTCAATTGATCCAACAAATCCAAAAGTATTCCAATATCAGATTCAAGCAACTACTGCTGCTCTTGGATTGACCGATGGAACTACATATACTATTTCTAGTGGATTAGGAACAAATGCTGTAGCACAAGCAGAAATTGATAGCGTCGAATCTGCTTCTCCATATGTTTTCAACTGTTCAATTAGATCTACTTGGGGCATGTGTGGTGCCTGGGCAGATGGATCAAAAGCAACAGGATTTAAGTCCATGGTTGTTGCTCAGTACACGGGTGTTTCTCTACAGAAAGACGATAGAGCATTCATTCGCTACGACAAACTAACTAATACTTGGAACCAAGCATCACTAACTGATGCTTTTGCTACTGTTCCTTATCACGCAAAAGGTGACGCTTATTGGAAAGATGATTGGAGAAACTTCCATATCCGTGCTTCTGATGACGCATTCGTTCAGAACGTTTCTGTGTTTGCTGTAGGTTTCTTTGATCACTTCCTGATGGAGAGCGGTGGTGACATGTCAATCACCAACTCCAACTCTAACTTTGGCAATACTTCTCTACACGCTATTGGTTATAAAGGATTTGCTTTCAACCAAGATAAGGGTGGATATATTACTGATATTATTCCTCCAAAAGTTATTCGTGAGAGTGTTCAAGATAAAATTCAATACTATACTCTTGATATTCAAGCATCAAATAGTGCAGCAAATAATACCAGACTTTACTTAGGTTCTGATGATCTAAATGATCCTGCTGATCGACCAGCAGTAACTGTTTCTGGATATAGAGTTGGATCAAGAACAAATGAAAGATTATATGTAAAACTTGATAACGGAACTTATTATTCAACTTTAGAACCAACAGGATTTTTACGTTACACTGCTTCTATTGATACTTTAAATCCATCTGGTATCTCTATCAATAATTTAGCACAAGATGCAGCAAACTTAATTAATTTAAATAAGCAATTCATTCAAAGCGAAGCATATAACTATATCATACAAAAATATCCATATTTAACTACTAGAACTTCAATTAATATTGGCAAGTGTGAAAGAGATATTGGATACTTTGTTGATGCTGTAGTATCAGACTTGAGACTTAGTGGCAATATTAATACTATCCAAGCAGCAGAAGCATATTTTGTTGGGGGTGCTCTAACATATATTCCAAACGAACTTGGGGAAAGTTTAGAAACTTATGATTATGTGAAGAATATGTCTATTGCTGCAATGAGGAATTGGGATTTCCTTATTCGCAACTGTACTATTACATCTGGATCCAACATTGTTGATGTAGGAAGCACTGCAGGATTGCTCATTGGAATGAGTGTTAAAGAGTATTCTGCTGCATCATTTAATGCAGATGGTCAACTTATCGGAACTCCATCACAAATTACAACTGCTATTCCTGCAAATACTTACATTAGAAGAGTTCTTGATGCAAGTAGAATTGAACTTGGTGTTCTTGGTAGTAAGTTAACCACAGGATCAACTGTAAATGCTAGTGCATCCCGTCCAGGTAGTGCGTCTCTGTACTTTGAAATTACTGATGGATCATTCTCCACTACATTAGATCCGCAGAAAGATACTACTGTATCTACAGTAAATGCTGGATATCCAGAATGTGCTGCTATTGCAACTACAATCACTGGTTATTTCAATAATATTTCTGTTATTCTTAATCAAGGATTAACTCCTCTTGGTGGTAGAGAAGCTGATGCTCATAATTTAATTCTAGCAAATAAAGCATTAATCGCTGAAGTTGCTGTTGCTAGAATGTTAGCAAACTTCCCAGGTTTCTCTGTTCCAGGTGGTAATCAAGAATGTGTTGATGATATTATTGCTTCAATTGAAACAATCGCATTTAATGTTAAGTACGGCGGAAATAGCAGAGTTTATGATGCAGCTGCAATTTATGTAACTAATCCTAATTATCTTGATGGCGAAGAAACACAAGCAGTTTATGCTTATACTCAAGCAAGAGATATGATGATCCAAGCAATGCGTAATGAAGCAATTACGATTACTGGATCTACTAGAACTCAATTTACCGATTCTACTATTGTTGCTGATCCGCTCTCTCCTGCTTGTGCTGACATTGCTAATACGATCACTACATTAACGAGTATTATTACTCAAGGTATTGGAACTTCTTCTACTAACGGTAATTTAACTGGCATTACAAGAACTGCTCCAGTTATTACTTCAGTAACTAGAGTTGAACCTGTTTTAGACCTTGCTAATCTTGCAAAAAGAGCAACTATTTTTACAATTAATACTGGTAGTGGCACAACAAATCCACATAACTTTGAGACTGGTACACCTGTTAGATTGGTTCCTAGGGCAAAAGCAGGAAGAAATCCAGATAAAAGAGTTATCAGATTACCAATAGGATTTTCTACAAATGAGAAGTACTATGTAATTGCTCCTGGTAGAGGTACAAAACCAGAAGACTATGCATCTACAACTGCATTTAATGGTTCTGCTCAAACTAAGTTGATGCTAGCATCAACAAAAGAAAATGCAGCTGCGGGTATTTACATCTATTCACCAGAGACAGATAGCGTTGATCCAAATATTGAAATTGAAATTCAGCAGTATGTTCTTGATGATGTATATGATCTTCATAAGTATACTTGCAATATTGCTGGAGCAGGAGAGATTGAAACAGATGTCGCACACATCTTTGATCTTCCAAATGCTTCTGTAACTCCACAAAAAGTATTTTTCCGCTTAGCAACAGATATCATTGGTTCTGATTTACCAGAAATTGCTGGCTTTGGAACTATTAATACTAGAACATATTACTTTGCTCGTTATATTACTGCTAAGAAGTTTAGTATTCATAATAGTCATTTAGAGGCTATTGCTGGAACGAATGCAGTTTCATTTGTTCCTGCCAGTGGTCAAAACTTCTATGTCTTTGCAGACAAGAGAAGAAGTCCTATTAGATTTGATGCTAATTATAGTACAGCAACAAATACCAGTGGACTTTGGTATGTTCAGGTTAAAGACGAATCTACTGCAGGTCCAACATTTAGAGCAGATTCTATTTTAACAAGGTTCCACGATCCTATTGCTTATGGTCCTGGGTCTGGTAAAATTAGAACTCTTGATACATGGATTAATCGTGTAAGAGATGATAGAACCGAGGGTGATCGTGTCTATCGTCTAAGATATGTTATTCCATCATACTTAACTACTGTTAGGGATCCTCTCAATGGATTTGTTCTAAAAACAAGAACAGATGATAAGAGAAGATTAGTATCACAAAAGTTTATTTTGATTCCTATTGCTGGAGCTCCAGCAGTTGCTAGGTTTGATAACCCAGCACAACCAGGAGAAATTCTTGGATCCACACGAGCAGAATTTACTTCTGCGGGCATTAGTCCAACATATGATCCATATCTAAGAGCAAAAGTTGTAGAAAGCACAAGAACTCAAAGTAGAATTGCATTCTCTATTCAATCTGCAAGAAAAGTAACAGTAAGCGGCAATCAAAGATTAGAAATTGTAGCGTATGATCATACAATTACAGTTGATGCTCTGAAGAATGAAATTTTTACAATTGTAGAAATAAATGCACCTCAGGGAGGATCATTTGTAGTAAGTAATTCTACTGCATCTAGTGCAAACCGAGTTACTTGGACTGGAAATACTAACGGTTCTGGATTTATTCAAGGATACTTTAATGTAGGAACTAAGCATTACTTAGTATTGAAGAACACAACTGGATCTATTGCTTACAATAGACTAGTCAATACTAGATTTACGCAAGGTGCAGTATATGCAGATCTTCTTGCAAAACCAAATAGTATTGGAGATCCTGCAGGAAAAGATAAATCAAGCAGAAAAGATTATCTTTATAGAATAGAAGGTGCTAACGTTTATACTTTAGTTCCTGGGGATATTGTAACAGATGATCAATCTAATCAGTATCGTATTGAAAGTGTTGAAGATGTTGGAGAACTTCAAGATACTTTCTACATTTTTGATATTGATACAATTCAAGAAAGAATTTCAGGACAGCAAGATGGAGTTTACTATCTAACTTGCTTGCGTGGTAATATTTCGCCATATCCTCAAGGTGCTGGTGTAGGTGAAAACTTCCAAAACTTTAGGTTCTCGCAACCAATCTCGCAGTTGTATCCACAAAATTACAAGAATGATCCTGTTTGGTTCAAACAAATTAATCCAAACTACAATGATGTTCCTGCAACAAAATCTGCTGCAGATAACTATATTCATGGATTGGTGACTGTTAATGATGTGAAGTTCAGTGAAACCAAAGAGATGGTCGAAGATTTAGTTAGACAACCTGCTCTCTCTAGATTTACTTTTGTAAGTTCAGATACTCTTAGTAGCCCAACTTTAAATCCTGCTGGTGGATCTAATATTATTCAAGCACAAAATGGAAATGCTGCTTCTGGATCAGAAGATCGTCGTATTCCAATTTCTGGAGATTCTGCTTATCCACTAGAGCAAAAACTCTATGTAGAACTTCGTAGACCATCTATTGCTCGTTCTGGTAACCACACGTTTGAATATCTAGGTTTTGGTCCTGGTAACTACTCAACTGGTTTTCCATTGCGCCAAGAAGTTGTTCTTGAAGATGTTCAAGACTTCTATGCACAATCGAAGAGAGAAGATGGTGGCATCGTTTTCTACACTGGTCTAAACTCTAATGGTGATCTTTATATTGGTAATCGTAAAGTTAATGCTATCACTGGTGAAGAAACATTTCTTGAGAGAGCAATTCTAGAAGAAAGTGCAGATGATAGTACTGATGACCTTGGTGGACTTGTAACCACATTTGATACTCCAGTAACCTTTAATAGTAGAATTACTGTAGAAGGAGATTCGGTCTTTAACAATCCTGTATCAATTGTTATGGATGCTACCGAGGGTCCCGCTCTCACAATTCCTAGCGTAATTGATCCAACTTCTGGACTTGATCAATCAATTAGCACTGCAAATACTGGATCTATTATCATTCATAGAAATAGAGTTGCTGCGGCTGTTTATGCAATCAATCCTCGTCAGATACTTGGAGACAACGGTCAACCATATACGCTAAGAACACATTATACTACAACACTGGGTCCAACAAACGTTTCACCTGATCAAAGCGCAACATTTAATGCTTCTCAAAATGTAAATTATGGTTCATCTGAAACTCCAAGATCTGGTGATATACTATTCAAAGGTGATGAAGTTGGACTTTCTGGATCTATTGGTTGGATATATGCTAACTATTATACAGAAATTGTAGCAGCAAATCTCGCAACTTTAACTAGTGATGGAGTGTACATTACTGTTAATCTTGCCCCTGGTATTACAAATTCTGCTATTAATATAAGTGCAAATTCTATTATTAGAATATCTGGATTTACAGCAAACCCAAATCTAAATGGAAACTGGCAAGTTGTTTCTACTGGAACTCCTCTATTCTCACCATCTGGAACATCATTTAGATTCTTACCAACAGTTCCTCCAGCATCTGCTACTACTTATACTTGGTCAACTGTAACTGGGGCAAAACTAGAAGTTTCAAGAGAAAAGTGGAAAGAGGTTGGTGTTGTTGGTGCTGAAACTCTCCGAACAAATACCGAAATTTGGGGTGATTATAAACTTGGTATTAATACCCTTGCCAGGGCGACTGATAATGCATATCGCACAGCATTTATTGAGAGCGCAACTTCTCCTAGAGCAAATCTTGATGTAGTTGGAAACACATTTATTTCTGGTAAATCTACAGCAATCACAGTTTCTGGCGGTGCTCAATCTAAAGTTGTTTCTAATTTAGATAATGCTTTAATTGTAGGAGGAGATAGTGCAACTCCAAATAATGAAGCAGTCTTTAGAGTTTCTACAACTCCTGGTCCTTTAGGAAAAGGAAGAGTTGGAATTAATGCTTCTGTCGCTCAACTAACAACTGCTGCTACTGATGTTGTTGTTTTCGGAAGCACCAGTTTCAATGGAAACATGTTGCTTACTGGCACATTTACAACAAATATTGGTACTATTGACACTAATAGCACTACTTTAGATCTTGCAGCAACTCCAACAACAGTTAGATTTGCAGCTGCTGCGACTACTGTACAAATTGGAAATGCTATCGGAACAACTGGTAGTCAGACTATTGACGTTGGAAATTTTGCATTAACTTCAAACGTTAAAATTGGTGATGCTGCACAAACAAGCACTTTATTCATACACAGAAATTCTAGAAATGCACAAGTTGATATTGCTTCTGTAGATAATACAAATGCTGCATATGTTTGCAGCGTTATAATTGGTGGTGCTTTCTCTAATTCTTCTTCCGCAACATCAATCAAAACTAGAAATATTAATCTAGATGGAGATGTAAATGTTGGTTCTGGATTTACGGCAGGTTCTGGAACTGGTAAGTTATATTCATTAAATTCTAGATTTGAACTTCTTGCTGCAAGCGGTGGACCAGCAATTGTTAAATTTGCTACTACTGCTTCTGATCTTGAGATGGCATCTCAAGGTGGAACTACAACTATTAATAATGCTTTGCGAGTAAAAGCCAGAGCAGATTTTGATGGAGATATTAAACTTTCTGGTGGTCTAAATTCTGGTGGAGTTAGTGTAGAGAGGGGAGTTTTTGGAACAACTCCTGCTGCCCAAGCAGTTGGATCTTTACCATCTAATTTTAACCTAGATTTATACAGAAAAGTTAGCATTGGAAAAACTCTTGACACTGGTGGTTTCTCAACACTCACTTCAACAGATACTATTATTAAATTAAATCAAGTAGTTGCTCCTGGTGAAATTAATCTTGGTGATTATTTACTACTTGATGAATCTGCGGCATTCCCTGGAGCTCCTGTTCCTTACACTCCAAACGAAGATAATTCTGAGATTGTAAGAGTTACTGACCTAACAAACTTAACAAATACTACAGATCCAGATGGTATTCGAGTAACAGTAACTAGAGGAGTTGATGGAACAACAGCAAGATCTCATTCAGATAATCTTCCTATTGTAAAACTTAATAAGTCTTCAAACGTTAGTTTCTCAACTGTAGCAATGACAGCTAGTTCTACTGTATTACAAACAGCAGAATTTGGTGGTTCTTTACTAGTAAATGATTTTATTAGAATTAATAGCAGTACTTCTAGCGAGTATTTAAAAGTTGCTTCTCTAATCTCTGCTCTAACATCAGTTCAATCTCTAAACATTACTGATGGCGGAACTCCAGAAGTTCTATCCTTTAAAGTTACTTCAACTACAGGAGAAACTTATATTAGAGGAGCAACTGAAGTACATAATAATCTTACATTGGTTGGATCATCAACTCCAAATAATAGAAAATTAACAATTACAGATGGTGTATTCGCATCACCAACCACTACATTTACTGTAGATAGTGCAACGGGAAATACTAGCATTCTTGGTAATTTAAACATTGGACAATCTTTTAATAAATTAACAATCAATGCAACAAATGGAAGTATTATATCAAATGGTGGAGACATTACAGTTAATGATAATGCAGCATCTGTTGTTACTTCAACTGTAGCAGCAACTCTTACTATTAATGTAAGACCTGATGGCGCTACTGCAGATTTACCCGCGACTGGTGGTACAGCACCCGTTTCAATGCTTGGAAATGATCCAATCGGAACATTAATTGCTGGTGCTCAGAATAGAAATCCTGCTGTTACTTGGACAGCAACATTACCCGCAGCAGTTACTGCAGCTGGCATTTCTATTGGAAGTTATACTGTTTATTTGGAAGATTTAAGTTCTGTTGATCCTATAACTGGAAGACCAAAAATACATTGGTTTGTTGAAAATATTCCTTCTTCTACAACAACTATTGCAGCAAACGCAACTTCTTTACCATCTGGAACAAATATTAGAAATAATTATATTGGAGCAGTTGGTTCTTTAGGAGTTAGTGCAGTTGGATATGCTGGACCACAACCACCAGCTGGTCGAAATCACACCTTTAGATTAACTGTAATTGCAGTTCTTTCTGGAACTAGAACTACATCTACATTAAGATCTTCTATTGAGTTTAATTATGATCCTGCAGGCGCAGCTGCTGCAGTAGTTCCACCAACATATTCAAATAATTTAAATGTTCAAATTTTTGGCGTTGCTACTAGAAAGTTACTTTTCCAAAATACTACTGCAAATCTATCAATTGGAGGTCTGTTCACGAGTGAAGCGACTACAGGAACAAACTTGTTCTCAAGTGATTTAAGACTTGATGGTGGCGATTTGATCGTTAATAGAGGAAATGCATGGGCAGCATCTACTGCAGTTGCTGTTGGAGATATTCTTCTTGCTGGAGGAACTACCTACAGAGTTACACAAGCTGGAACTACAGGAACTGGTGCTCCAACTCATACAACTGGATCAGCATCAAACGGAGGAGCAATATTACTTGTTGCTCCACACTTTAGAGCAAAGAATAATGGAACTATTGATATGGGAGGCATAGAAAACTTCTATGGTCCTTCTGGTGCTAGAAGGTGGGATTACTTAGCGACTGGATCTGGAGATGGCGGAGTTATTAGATCAAATCTAAATTATTTCCTAGTTGTAAGTGGTGATTTATATGTCAAACTTCCAACAGATGCAAGAAGTGGTGATGTAATTAGATTTGTTGATCTAAGTGGTTCTCTTGCATATAACGTTAAATTTATCGTTCGTGCTCCAACTGGCGTTTCAATTCAAGGAGATAGCACAAATATTGCACCAACTGCTGTCGGAGTTCCATTAGTAGGATATAATGGAGGTGAATTGATTGTAACTACTCCAAATGCTGCTTTTGGACTTATCTATGCTGGTCCATTAAATAATGATGGCACTTCTTCTGGAATACCTACTGCTCAACAAGGTTGGTGGTTAATGGAGATCTAATAGATGGCAAATTACGGTAGATTAAAAACTATGAAAGCGGCAGCGATCGGTACGATCCTGCCCTGGACGGGTGATATTACAAGAATACCAAAAGGTTGGTTGATATGCAATGGTGCTGCAATACAAGCAGCAGATTATCCTTTATTAGCTCAGGCAATTGGTAATACATATGGAGGAGCAGGATTTAATTTAGCAGATTTTCCTACATTTCCTGCACAAACAATATCTTTGCCCAATATTGATCAAAAAGCATTGATGGATTGCGATCCATCTTATTTTGGCGCTGGTGCAATTGATGCAAATATTGATACAACTGCAGCAGGAACTGTAGTAACACCATTTATTGGTGCAAACACGGATATTGCTGCCCCGAATAGAACTCCAGATGCAAATACAGATATTTTATTTCAGTATGCACCACAAACTCTTTCTGGAACAATTACTGGTGCTACTTTCAATCCTGGATTTGGGGTTAGAACAATTTATACTGGAGCAAGAAAATTAGGAAGAAGACATTTACCATCTCACTCTCACCCAACTGAAGTTCCTAGTACTATTGGACTTAATCTTATACAACCAGGAGCAGGAGTTTCATGTTCAAGAACAGTAACTTATAATTTTATTAAAAGAGGTGGAGATGATATAGATGGAAACCCTCAAATTCAATGGCAAATTAGTTATCCTGGCAGTACTGGATTTGGAAATGGAAGTGCTGGAGTTGTTCTTGGAAACATTGTTGGTGAAAATCCTGGACCAAACCTAATCCCGAAAGAGGCCTATTCTCATGGAATATCTAATTGGATCGGAAGCGCAGATGCACCAGAACCTCCAGATCCTTTTAAAGGTCCATCTAATCCCCCTGCACACAATAGAAATTTTAATATAGCTGATCCAGGATGTCCATATGGTTTGGGCGGAACAACAGTTCCTACACAAAATATAAATTTCGATTCTGGCGGCAATCCAAATACTGGTGATGGAACAACAGGAGATCAACATTTACCATATGAAACATTTTTTAATCATTCTGGAATAGAATTTAATAAAACAGTTTCTACTCCAGGAGTGACTGATATAATTAATGCCCATGATCATGCAACTTTTGATATTTCTTACGATAGAACTGGATCTTCTTTAGGTATGCCAGGAAGTTTAACATCTAATAATGTAGTTGCAAATATTACTCCTGATAATCTTCCAGGTGCTCTAAATATTACAGTTACGCAACCAACTCCCAAAGTAATCGTTATTTACATAATCAGAGCATATTAATAAAAATGCCAAAGTTTTACACAGCAGAAAAAGGAAAATATGGCGGCATTGTTGGAACAATACATTGCTTTACTAGTCAATTACCTCCAGCTAATGACCCTATTGCATTTAAACCAAAATTACCAGCAGGTTTTTTGAGATGTGACGGATCTATTTTAAATGCTTCTTCTTATCCTGCTTTAGCTGATGTATTAGGTGTTGGTAGTTTGTCTAAATTTGCAAAAGATCCTACAACTCTATTAAGTACTCAATTTCAACTTCCAGATCTGGGGTCAAAATATATGGTTCCAGGAAATTCATCTGGAACATATTTGTCAACTTATTTAAGTGATGGAACAACCAGAAGAGTTGGAGCTGAATTTGAGATAACATCAAATGTAGGAACAAGTGAAACTATATCTTGGTCTGGTAATTTTTCCGTTGGTGGAGCAAACGATAGATTGACTGGAAATCCTCTTTATGCTGGACCCTCAACTAGAGTTACATCACAAGCAGTATTAACTGATACAAATTTTCAAGGTCATGGGCACCTTGCTAATCAACAAGTTTTTAACTTTACAGGAAATTACGTAGTAGAACAAAGTATTCCTAGTAATTCTAGCACTGCTTCTGCATGTCGTCCATATGGAGGAAATGCTTTATATTTTATTAGACAACCTGATGGTGCTAGTGGTGCTCCAAGACATGAGCATACAATTACATTACCAACTGCATCCAGTTCTTATACTCATAATTTTAGGTATACATATCCAACAACGTCTATTCCTCCTACGGCATTAAGAACGACAGTAAATATAACAACATCTGCTGTCAAAACTTTTGACAGCACAGTTGCTCCATTTATATTAATAGAATACATTATTAAATTTTAAAAATGGCACTTTTAACACTTCAGTATCTAACCCCAGGAAGAACACCAATTACGTTACCATCAACTGTAACTACTTTTACATATACAGTTGATGGTGCTGGTGGCGGTGGCGGTGGCGTTGATGCAGGAAGTCCTGGTGGTCCTGGTGGCAGGGGCGCCCGTATTCAAGGAACAATAACTGGTATTACTGGAGGATCACTTGAAATTTATGTTGGCGGCGGCGGCGGTGCGGGTGCATCTGGTGGAGGTGCAGCAGGAGGTGCGGGTGGAACGAATGGTGGCAACGGTGGTGGAGGACGTGGAGCCAATTCTGGTCCTCAAGGATCCTCTGGAGCGGGCGGTGGAGGCGGCGCTGCATCATATCTAGTTCTTAATGGAACAATTATTGTCGCTGCAGGCGGTGGAGGCGGCGGCGGTGGTGGTGGAAATGACGGAGGACCCCTTCAGTCTTTCCAAATAGCAGGAAATGCTACTACCTCTTTGTCTACCAGCAATACTTTAGCATCTGGTGCTAATGCTACAAATCATCCTACTGATGGAGGTGGCGGTGGTGCTGGCGGTGGCGGATCGGGACCTGGAGGTGCTGGATTTACTCCTACGGTTGCAGGAGCTGGTGGTGGAGATACTGATGCAGGTGGAGGATCTGGTGGAGGTAATTATTATAATAATACATCTCATACTGCTGCCCCATCTGTATCAATAGCAGGTGGCATTGGTGGAGGATCTTCGTCTTCGGGATCAAATGGAGCAATTACAATTGTTTATGATGACACTGATGATACACCAAATCCTGTTGCAAATTTCGCGACAATTCTGAATGCAACTAGAAGCACTGCTTACACTACAACAAATTCGGTTACTGTTTCTGGAATTAATGTTTCTGTTCCAGCGATAGCAAATAATAGCGCAATTATTGTTAAAAATGGAGCATCTACAGGAAGTTCTAGTACTACAGTGGTCAATGGAGATACTTTAGCTCTTACTCAAACATCTTCTTCTTCCTATTCTACTCTTGTGTCAACAAATTTAACGATTGGACCCACTGGTCGCAGTGTTGATGCAATCTTTAATATCGTTACAGAAGATGCACCAGTAAATAGACCAAATTCTTTTGATTTTGTTGATGTTGTAGATGCACCACTGAATACATTTATCACAAGTAATTCCGTAACAATTACTGGATTAACTGCAACTGCTTCTGTAACTGCCACTGCTAGCGCAGCTGGGGCACCTGTTACTAACATAACAGTTGTTATAAATGGAGTAGATACTGGATCAAATACTGGAAATATTAGCAATGGACAAACATTGGCTTTGCGTTTGAGAACTAGTAATGCTGTAAATACTACCACTACAGCATCTGTGGTAGTAGGAAGTGGCGGTGCGGTTGATTGGAATGCAAGAACAGTTGTATTTGAAGATACTGCACCAGATTTGTATAATTTTACTGATATTACAAATGCTGCTGCATCTTCTGTAGTAACAAGCAATGTCCAATCAATTTCGGGAATTAATACAAGTGCTCAAGTTTCTATTACAGCAGGATTTGAAGTTAGTATTAATGGTGGGGCATTTGTTACACCCACTGCGGCAACTACAATTAGCAATGGTCAAACATTGCAGTTGAGAGGAACTGCTTCTGCAATTCCTGGTGCATCAGTAACAGCAACTGTTAATATTGGCAATCCAGTTACAGGAGAACTTGCAGACACTTGGATTATAACTTCTGGTTTGGCAGGAGATACTACACCAGATCCATTTACTTTTGCAGATAGATTTAATCAATTAGCAGCAGTACTTGTTTACAGTAATCAAGTTACCCCCAGTGGATTTACTGCATCTTCTACTTTAACTGTAACTAGATCTGGAGCGTATCTTGCTGCAAATCCAGAAGTTTCTGTTGATGGTGGTACTACTTGGACTGCTCTAGGTGTAGGATCTTATACAAATACTTCCTTTACTCCAGGTATGACAATACAATTGAGAGCTACTTCTTCTGCTTATGGGTCAGCAACTAGTACATTGAGTATTACTCTTGGATCTTATTCTACAACTTGGGCAATTAGAACTTTGTCTGCAGCACCCGTTGGAGCAAATAAGTCAACTTGGTATAACTCTACTCCAGGAGCTAAAATTGATGGATATGCAATTGGAACAATTATTACTACTTTTAAAGATGCATCTGGTAACTTTGGAACTTTAGATGGTAGCTTATCTTCAAGATATCCTGGATTTATTGAATGTGATGGTAGACTTTTAAATGCATCTGAATATCCAGCATTATTTGATATTCTTGAAAATACTTATGGAGGAACAGGATCCAAAGTTCTTGCAGGAGGTACATGGACATACTCTGGACAATTTAATATTCCTAAAATTAGAAATAGAAGATTGTTTGGAGTGGGTCAAGTTGATGGTAATTCTCCTGCTTCACCAGCGGTTCCTACAAGAAAAGGACCAGCTGGAACTGGAGCAGGATCTGTGAATACTGTTGGTTCTGTTGGAGGAGATTGGTACATTGCTACAGTAGATGCTGCTGGAACTTTACCATTAGAACAGGTAGAGGGAACTCCGCCATCAGGAACAACAGGTCAATTTTTTGCTTTAGGAACAGTAACAACAATAGGATATTCTAGTATTTCTGGCACTGTTAATTTTAATGTGGCAGGGGATATAAGAGCTTCTGTAGGACCACTTTTAGGAACATTTGTCGATGCACCATCACATACCCATACAATAATAACGGGACAAAGTTTGTCAGCAACAACAGGATTAGTTCCATGGGGATCGAGAGCTACAGTTGGTAATTCTGGTACTATTTCAGGAACTAATTCTACTGCAAGTCAATTTCCAGGCGGCCCAAGTTTTTCACCATCTAATCTTTCACTTGCAGATCAAACTGGAAGTGTTACATATAATAATTTTTGGTCTTCTCCAAGAGATACTACTGTTCAATTAGATAATTCGGCGCCTGGTCTCATTATCTGGATGGGAGCATTAGATACACTTCAGACAACTGCAACAACTAGAGTTTACAGTGCAACTGGTGGAACTTTGACACATACTCATTATTTGTCTACTACAGATTTTGGTAACACTTCAAATATTTTCAGTTGGGGAAATGTAAATGGTGCTGGTGTTAAAACAGGTGGAATGGGAGGCGGTAATACAGTAGATGTTAACTTTACACATACTGAAATGGGATCTAGAGTTAATCCTGGAACTTTTACTTTAAGTAGTGCAACTGCTATATTACCACAAGTAGCACTTAGACCGAACAGAACAATTCCATTGATACAACCATTTTTCAGAGTAAAGTACTTAATCAAAGCATACTAAATATTAATATCATTAAATTGAAGAAGATCTTTTATGATACCACCGATTAAACCATTAGAAATAATGAAAGATGAAAATATCACTGAGTTTGAATTTTCTGATTTTATTGGAGTTTGGGATAAATTTGTTCCCGCATATCTTTGCGAAACATTAATCAATCATTACGAAGAAGTTATTACTACAGGATCTTTTTTAGTTGGAGAAAATCAATTTCCAGAAAGAAACTTAGGAAGATCCGATTTATCTATTTTGTTAAATCAAACTGATAATGAACTAGCTAGCAGTATAAATCAATATTTGCAAGCATGTGGAACACATTATGTTGATAGATTTTCACAATTAAAAAATATAAAATTATTTTCAAGTGATTTGAAACTTCAACGTACACAACCAGAAGGTGGATATCATGTTTGGCATTATGAAAATAGTGAATATTCTGTATGTACTAGAGAACTTGTGTGGATCATTTATTTGAATGATATTCCAGATGGTGAAGGAGAAACAGAATTTTTATATCAACGTAGAAGAATTAAACCAACACAAGGAACTGTTGTAATCTGGCCTGCGGGAATGACACATGTACACAGGGGATTAACTGTTTATACTAAAGATAAATATATATTGACTGGATGGTATCTAAAGGTTCCGAAATGACAGAGATAGTTTCAAATAGATTAGATGAATCTCAACGTTCATTAAAAACATCTATTTTAGAAGTTAATTTTTCTAATAGAATTGTTGTTCGTGGTACAGTAGCTACAGAGATTAAAGAAGATGTTTGGAATGATATTATCCTTACTCAACTTGGCACTACTTGGCATGATCCTAATAAAGATGAGATAGAATTTTTCATTTATAATGATGATGGAACATATTTTTGTCAAAGAAAAAGATCCAGAATGGATTTTAAAACAGGATTTTTTTATTGGAGATCTTATCAATATTATGAAGCTTCTGATGAAGAAGCTTTAAGAATATATAATATTTTTCGTGATTTTGCTGAAATTCAACGTTTTGACAGAACGACAACTTATATTGAAGAAGCACAAAAATTATTTGATTCGCAATCATACTTTCAAGATAAGTATCAAAAAAGAAGAAGACAAATTTCGCTAATGCTTCTTTATTCTGATTGGAGAATGACTATTGATTATGAAGAGGAATTTGAAGGCGAACAAGAAATGTGGAAAGAATGGAGAAGAAGACTTAGAAGATGTTTGCCAGATTATGAAACTTTTGACAATCCATATGAAGCATTTAAATTTGTTTCAGTTCTAAAATATCCTATTGATCCTAATGTTTATTTTGAAAGATATCCAGAAGGTAAAAATGCTGATGGAGATGAAGTTGCTTACTTGTCAACTGACGATCAATATGATAGACTAGATTTTATTGTATCTAAAGACTTTGTTGCTGCTAGTATGGAAAATATATTAGATCTTGTCAATAATTTTGCTGATCAAGAAGTAGAAATTACTTTACAAGTAAAACAAATTTTAGATGATTTGAATGCCTGGGATTACTTCCCAACATTGCGTCAAGATTTAATTAAGGTCATGCATGATACAAGTTCTTAAACAGAACAAAGATTAACAAGATAGAATAATTATATAAATGAGCTTACAATTTCACCTATGATCTACACACTTGATTTATTAGATATTGTAGCTGTAAAAACTATTAATGAGTTTTATAATTTTTGTGATTTTGTAGATGGGTCTATTTCTGGATCTCATAATAAAAATAAAAAGCACAATGAACAGTTACAGGATACAATTCATCAGTCATCACTGACAGATTTTGTTGATAGAGAAATTAAAAAATGTGAAAAATTATCATATTTGTTTGTTCCTAGAGCAACTACATATCCTATATTTTTAAGATATACAGAAGGTATGCATTATGCATACCATAATGATTTTTATCAAATGTTTGGAGTTAAAACAGATTACAGTGTTTCTTGTTTTTTAAGTTCTCCTGATGATTATGAAGGAGGAGAATTAGTTTTAAATATTGGTGATAGAGAATTAGAATATAAGTTAAATCCTGGAGAATGTGTTGTTTATCCAACAGGAACACTTCATAAGGTAAATGAAGTTACATCTGGACAGAGAAATGTAATGGTTTTTTGGATAGAATCTTGTATTGTTGACAGCAGAGTAAGATCAATATTTACAGAGTATTCAAATTTGATGTTGAAGAGATCAGATCTTGTTCAACAAAGTTCAGCAGATTTTGAAGCAATTAGATATCAAATCATGAGAGAATATGGACAATTCTAAATTTGGTATATCAGATATTAAAAGATATACTAATGTTTTTACAGAACTTGAACACCAAAGTATATTAAAATATTTAGAAAGACCAAAGTGGAGGTATGGTCATGTTTCTTCCACTATTGATTTTAAAAATGCTCCGCCATTTTGGTCCATGACTTTAATATACGATGAATTTTTTACTAAGCATTTACTAAATAGGATATGTAAAATTACTGGTGATGATTTAGAACTTGATACTGTTTATGCAAATGGTCAAACATATGGTCAAAGCGGACAACCACATCAAGATTCTTTACAAGATAATGAAAGAACATTTATATATTATCCAGAAACTTTTTGGGATATTAGGTGGAATGGCAAAACTGTTTTTATGACAAATGAAGGTATAACCTATACAATTCCAAACCCAAATACTGCGGTTTATTTTCCTGGAATAATTAAACATTATGCAGAGGAAACTGCAAGAGCATTTGGAGGATTAAGAAAAACAATAGCTTGGAAATTGCGTTTAAAGTAATATGGATTATCAAATTTTTTCAATAGAAACTGAAAAACAAATTTTTTCTGGGTATGCACAGCATACAGGGAGACCATTAATTCTTGTTGATAGAGTAGGAATTAATAATTCAGAAGACCAAGAAGCAATTGATAGAGCATTTGCTTTTTATGAGAAAATCATGGCACCTGAAATATTTTCAACGTTGAAAGTAAATAAAATGTTTTCAATATTATTTCACTCAAATGATTATGCAGTAGAATATGCTAGTGATAATTTTCCAGATAGAGATGAAAAATTAGCATTTCCAGAGTTAAAAATTATTGTTACTGTTATGGATGCAGAAGGACACACTAGATATACGAATGCATCATGATTAGAGATCACTACAGAGCATTTAATGTATTTGATGTTAAAAATAAAACGCAAATTGCTTATGCAACTTGCGTTCCATATGAATTTGCAAATATAGAACCTCCATATATTGACGAGAGATGTTTAAGTTCGATTAATAAGATGGAGGAGATTTTGAAAGTTGAACAACCAACACGATATAAATCACCATATTATAATCAAAAAAGATTATTTCGTGAGTTACAAACATATTTTGTAGATAGCAACTTACAAGAAGTTTTTGGATATAGAGTTCTCACAAAACAATTGCTGCCATATGATCATGCAGATTTCAGTGAAATTATTGGAGATGAACCAGAAATAATTGTTAAATTAAAAGAAAATCCTTATACACAACCAACAATAGATTGTATATATTTTTCTGCTGGTGGAACGCCAAGATATATTGGACTTAGAGTGGAAACTAATGATGCCGAGTTACCAACCCTTCAAGAATTTTCTCATTTAGAAAATTTTAATAGGATTAGAAATGCTAGTCTGTTATTTCGTAGTGTTTTTCCTGTAAAATATTGGATTGATTTGCAAAATCCTGAAAATATTTCTATCATGCTTGTTTCTCCTACTCCAGAAGCATTAAAGATGCCAGAGTATGTGTATGAAAATGTTAGATGGGATTTTTATGAAGATTTAAAGAAAGATTGGTACGAATTTTTACAGATTGAAAACGTAATTACAGAAGAAGATTTAAATTATATTCTTAAAGTAAGTCCAGGAATTCAACAGTCTAAATTAAAATATCTCTGGGTAAATGGAAAAATTGAAAATATTGAACTGGAAAGCGTCTGCGTGCATGAATTTGAAGACGTTTGAGTGAGGGGGTTGACAAGCACCTCAAGATCTGGTAGGATTGCAGCACCGACTTGAGGAAGATGACCAAATTTCCCTATGAAACAATGCCGTTTCGACTGGAACACAAAGAAGGAAAGCAAACCAAAGTCTGTTTCTTTGCATGTAAAGAGCATCTGGAAAAGTATTTGACCAGAGCAAAACTTTCTCCTAAAGATTGCAAAGTAGAAGTAATGGATGGAGTATATATTATTTCTAAATCTTCACCCAAACGTAAAACCAAAGGAAAACTTTTTTCATCTATTGAGGACTTTTTTGTATGACTATTGAAGGACGCCCAGAAATTGATCATGATTGGAACGAAGGGTATCGTAAACAAATTCGTAATCGCCTTGCAGATGTAATTGGTGAATATGTAAATGATGATGATCTGAGTGCATTATCTTTTTTTCATGATCTTAAAGATGAACTTGCTGGATGGGTTGATTACCATCAAAATTATGCAGATAAAACAACTGCTATTCTTCATCTTATTGACGGACACAAACAACCAGAGTTTCTAGCAGAAGATCGAAATAGCAATTTTCCAAACGAAAACACTGTGCCCACTAGGTTTTAATCAAAATCTGTAAACCAATAATTAAAACAACATTAAAAATCCAATTATCTTGTGTAAATAGTGTTAGAGTATGCTAACAATCATACGAGGTCAAATTCTATGACATTTCCATCAGGTCAAAATAATAAACTTACAGATGATGAGTGGGATGAAATGTCTGCATTAAAAGATGCAATAAATGTACGTCCACAATCTGTGATACCTGAAAAAATGGAAAAGTTCACAGAATATTTTGTCCGTAGTTTAAAAGAACGAGGGTTGTGAGACAGTTGTAAAACTGCCACATTCGCCCCTCCACAGGGGCGTTTTTTGCTGTATATTATTTTTTATCGACATGAGTTTGCCTGTGACATCTTTTGCTCTTCGTCCTCACCAAGAACGTGCTGTTGCTGCTATGCAAAAGTACAACAAAGGTCAAATAATTGTGCCCACTGGCGGCGGCAAAACCCTCAAAATGATTTTTGATGCTATTCGCCAGTTTCAATCTGCCACTCCTCAAACTATTGTAGTTTGTGCCCCACGCATTCTTCTGGCAGAGCAATTGTCTAGCGAGTTTCTTGAGTATATCACTAATGCCGAGGTTATGCACGTTCACTCTGGCGAAACCCATCATTTCAGCACTACCAAACCTGCTGATATTGTTGTTCATACTGCCATGTGTATCGCTGCTAATCGTCACCAACTGATTTTCACTACCTATAATTCTTTGCAGCGTCTACAGCAAGCAGATATTGATGTGAACACCATCTATTTTGATGAAGCACACAACAGTGTCAAGCGTAATTTTTTTCCTGCTACTGAGCACTTTGCTGCTGTTGCTGACCGCTGCTACTTTTTTACTGCAACGCCGAAGCATTCTGTCACTGTCGGCAAACCTGGCATGAACGATGCTTATGTTTATGGTCAGATTATTTGTAAGGTTCCTGCTCCCGAACTTATCAAAGGTGGTTTTATCATTCCCCCTAAAGTTGTCGTCAAGCAACTTCCTATGGTCACTGGCAAGCAAACTAACTACGATCGTGATGCAGAAAATCTGCTGGAAACTATTGACGAGAACAAAGTAGGTAAGATCCTGATTTGCGCCAAGGCAACTAAGCAAATCGTTGCTCTTATTGCTGAGACTGATTTTTGCAATGAGTTGCAACAGCGTGGGTACTCTTACATGTATATCACTGCCAAGACTGGTGCTGTAATTGATGGTCGTAAGGTCAATCGCGAGGTGTTTTTTGACATTCTCAGTGCATGGGGCAAAGATGACAGTAAGAAATTTGTGGTTCTTCACCACAGCATTCTGTCTGAAGGCATTAACGTGTCTGGTCTTGAAGCAGTGCTCTTCATGCGTAACATGGACTACATTGGTATCTCTCAGACTATCGGACGTGTGATTAGGTTGCATCATTCCGACGCGAAAGGTCTTCGTGATGGTTCAATCCAACCTGGCAACCTCAGTCAGTATACCAAATCTTTCGGTCTGGTGTGTATTCCTGTGTACAGTAGCACTGGTATTGCTACTGCTCGCTCTGTTCAGGCGGTCGTTGATACTATATTTGAGCGTGGCGAACCTGCTATCAGCGTCGTTCGCAAGTGAGACGCAATAAGACCCTAGTTCAGCACTGGGGTCAAAACCATATTTTTTTGAAATTCTGTCAGAATGGTGCTAGTGCTCATGGCGTGTAATCAGATCCTCGATTTTTTTAAAAGTATAACCCATGACCAGAATAGTAGATAACTTTTTGCCAGAAGACACGTTCAAAACAATTACAGACGTTTTGTTAGGTGTTGATTTTCCGTGGTATTATTATCCATATGTGAATACTAGATACGAACAGAGTGAACATATACAATTTACTCACGGGTTTTATCATTATTTGCACGAAAATCCATGGAATAGCCCTTACTGCGACTTAATTGCTCCAATCATGGATAATTTTGAATGGCAAGAAATTTTACGGGTGAAAGCAAATCTTATTCCTAAAACCTCATCACATATTGTATCAGGATATCATGTCGATGATAATTTTCCACATAATGTAGCTATCTTTTATTTGAATACTAATAATGGGTTTACTTCTTTTGAGAATGGTGATACAATAGACTGTGTGAACAATCGTATGCTATTTTTTGATGGTGTGACTAAACATAGCAGTGTAACATGCACTGACAAAAATGTTAGAGTTGTTCTTAATATTAACTATCGGTAAATTATGAAAAAACTTATTCGTAAAATCAAATCAAATGTTTCTGCAACTCGCATGACATTTCTTTCAGTTGCTCTTGTAGTAGCAATTGGAAATACTCTTACTGGTTGGGGGGTAGTTAGTTGGGTTCTTTACATTCCTCCTATTGCTCTCTCGTTTGCAGCAATTACTGGTGTATGCCCATTTAAAATTATCTTTGAAAAACTGGGATTTGCAAACGACTGATGAAACCAATTATCAAATATCAAGGTGGCAAAACCAAAGAACTTTCAATTATTCGTAATTACATTGGAAAAAACCATAAACGAATTGTGGAACCATTCTGTGGCGGCGCTGCCGTAAGTTTTGATGCAGAAATTCCAGCAGTTCTAAACGACATCAATAAAGATGTTATTAACTTATATCAATCTGTTGCTAATTACAAAACCTATGTTCTAATTCAAGAAAAAGTTGATCTATTAAAAGATATGGATCATGATGCTCTTGAATTAGAATATTATGCTGCTAGAGAAGCAATCAATCAACCATGGGAATGTGTTGATCCATGCCAACGAGCATTGTCATATATTATTGTAAGGCAGTTGTGCTTCTCTGGTATGGAGAGATACAATGCCAAGGGCGAATTTAATGTTCCATTTGGTCATTATAAGAAGTTTTCTTGTAATCTATCACACAATCATCATTTATTCTTGAAGCAGTGTGATATTCGCTTTGGTGATGCAATATCATTATTTGATAGTATTCAAGATAATGATTTTGTTTTTGTTGATCCTCCGTATCTAGATCGCTTGGGATATACTACTGGTGATGGTGGTGCTAAATTACATGTAAATCTTGCAGACGTACTTCATAATTGTAATGCTGACTGGTTACTTATTCACTGTGACGATGATTTTTATCGTGAAGAGTATAGCACATACACTATTGTAGACAAAGACTTTAATTATTCACAACGATGGGGGAAAAATAAAGACCACAGTAATAGTAAAGTAAATCATCTGTACATATCTAATGTGCCAGTTGCTCAACTGTCTACAACAACTGTGACAGCATTTTTGGAAGCAGTATAATAACGCTGTCAAACCCCCCTACAATCTCCTCCAGCGCATTTTACTTATGTCAAGCATCAACTATTCTGTTGTTACTAAAGTGACCTTAAATACGCAGCAAATTAAGTTTCTGATTGATTTGCTGTGGGGATCTCCTGAGAAACTAGTCAATGATATTGCACGGCGTCATAATGTCAATGATGCTGAAGTAGAAAACGAGTTGCAATTTTGTCTCGGTTCTGCTCTTTCTGAACTGCTATGATAAAAGATATTCATACTGCTCCGACTGGATATTTTTACACATCAGAAAAATTTGATGCAAAGCATGATATTATTTGGTTAAATCATGAGAGAGTATATGATTACAATCTAGGTAAACCAGTTAAAACTGTGTGGGGATTTTTTCGTCTCAAAGATAGAAAAATTATCTCTCCAGTAAATGCAAAGAAACCAGGGAAACAAATTGCATTTATTAATACCACACCATATACTGCTATGCCAAAACCAGTGTGTCAGTGATTGTAGTGGCACAAGACCACCCCAGATCTGGGTGGTTTCACCCTTATAATTACAAGGTAATCGAGAGACACTCAAGTGCTCACCTCCTCCCAGTCCAAACCGTTCATCGTGTCCACCTTCTCGCGTAATGTTTCGGGTGACTTCTTCACGTTCTTTGCGGACACCTATGAAGAGGCAGTCCAACTTGCTGAGGACTTCTACCTGAAGACTGGTTACGTTGTGGCAGTTGAGAAAGTGTCCCCTGCAGGCATCGGTCACGCCTGATCCATCCTATACTACATTCATTCACACAAAACACTCATGGCAACCCGCTCACGCATCGGTATTCAACTCGCAGACGATTCTGTGCTCTCAGTGTATTGCCACTGGGATGGTTACCCTGCCTTCAATGGTGTCAAGCTTCAGCAGCACTTCAACACTCGTGAGAAGGTTGCTGAGTTGATTGACGGTGGTGACATCAGTGCTCTCCACACCAACGTCGGTTGGGATAATGAGACGCTGCCTGAAACTGGTCCTCTTTACTATTCTTCTCGTGGTGAGAATTGTCCTCCTCGCCTTGACTGGCGCATCAGTGACTATCTCACGCAAGATGCAGAAGAGTATGCCTATCTCTTTACCACCGATGGAGAGTGGTTGTGCTACGATACTTGTAAGTGGCACGATGTAACTTATCTCGAACTTCAAGAAATTCCTCAACAGGTAGCGGCATGAAATATTATCTTTTCTTTACAGTTCTCTTTGGTCTGATGCTTGGTTGGCAAGCATTTCTAATTACTCGCGATAATAAAATGTTTGAGGGTTACAAAAATCGTCAAGAACAAATTTGCAAAGAAATTAAATCATTTCAACCAGATTGTCATGTAGAATAACTACATACATTCATCAGTTCATTTAATTTGCATGATAAACTTGGAACAAGCAGAATCCTTGATTAAAGAGTTAACTACTCTTCTTGCAGAAGAACGTAAAGCAATCTGCTCTTTACAGGAGGAGATTAACATCCTCAAAAAACTACTGGAAGAAAAAAATAATCGTGTTTACGATGTATGATCTTTCCAATTGGTACAAAAATTGAATATAAAGGAATGATTGGTACTGTAGCATTTACTACAGATACTCAAATGAGTGTTACTCTTCGATCTTTCGATGAAAGAGTTCGGGAGGTCAGGATTATAATCCACCGTTCCGAATATGAAAATGTTTCTCTAATTACTGGCAACCACCAACGGGATTGAATTATGATTGATGTTGACGAAGTGATCCTTGATCGCAAACTTCTTGATTTGATTGATAGTGCTGAGATAGATTGGGATGATGATGTGCCTGATCTGAATGATCAGTGGGCACTTGAAGAACTGTCACAAGAGGTCTGGGATTTGCTCTAGGGCACCCTATACTAACTACATACCAAGCAACCCCACCAATGACTGCCACCTTCGCCCAGTTCCAAGCAGAGAGAGATGCTCGTAACACTCTTCAACTTAATGTAATTAAGTGGTGTTTCATGCTGACTGATGCTCTGTGTCAGAATTATATTGACCATGCAATTCGTGGTCATTATCGTGCGATCAAAGATACGAATCAAGATGTACTGTACCACGAAATTGCTGCTGATAAACTTAAGGCAGGCATTTGCCCTGTTAGGTATGACATCATCTCTGGTAAAAAGTATCACAAAATTGTCTTTGTTGATGGTGGTGGTCAACGTTCTGCACATGCTTTTGTTGATAAAAAGACTGGTGAGGTCTATAAGACTGCATCTTGGAAGTCTCCTGCTAAAGGTGTACGATACGATTTGCGTCTCATTAAAGATCGCGAGTATCTCTTTGAGAATGCTGACTGGTCGGGTGGTTATCTCTACATGCGATAACGCTTGACATCGGTCCGCTTCTCGTATAAAATACTTACAGAGTTTGCTTCTACTATGCACTACATCGTAACTAACGGCACCGCTTACGCAATCGATCATCCTCAGGATGCCATTTATGCTGCTCCTGTGCTCGATAATGGCATTGTAGATTGGGACAATGCTTATGATATTGCGTGGGCAAATTTAGATGAGGAAGAGCAAGAATATATTGCTCACGTTGCTTATCATCTGCAAGAGATTGCTAAACTGTCTGAAGAACACCAGGAGGTTTTCCTTAAATGAATTTTATTGTAGATCACGTTAAAGAACTGCTAGCACCTCTCAGTGTTACAGATCTTCAACCTAAACCAAAGCAAACTCTTTCTGACGAAGAAGTACAAAAGTTTTGGTCTTATTTTGCTAAGTTTCCTAACGAATTTGCTGCTGCTGTGGTACAATCGCTGCCCAGTGATGTAGAATTTGTTCAATACGATCACCTTTCAAATCTGGTTACCATCAAATGAATTACACTGAACAAGAACAACAATCTGTCTCTAATCAGGTTGATATGATTACTGATCATGCTCATAATCGTTTTAAAGATCTTCTTCAAGAAGGTCGTCGTGAAGATGCTATTGCCATTGGTGATGAGTATTTTGAGTGGTTGGCAGATATTGATGAGGAAACTCTTCTGTTCTTCAATGAAAATGAATTGTTTCAATAAAGTATGACAAATGGTTGTGTTGGGTGGAATACTAGAATTCCTGACGAATTAGTAACTAGAATTATAGAAAGTGCAGAGCATCATGTTCATACTGAGCATGATGCTACAGTTGTTTTGACAAAAGAAGATTTTAACTCCAAATCTAAACCACAAGTAAGATCAGCAAAATCTTTATGGATACCAACAAATGAATGGGTAGCACCATACATATGGTATTATGTTTTACTTGCAAATAGATCAAATTATAGATTTGATATCACTGCATTTGATAATGAACGAGTTCAACTTGTTACATATAATGTTGGTGATCATTATATTTGGCATTGGGATCACAACTCACAAATGAATTCTTCACCAGAGACAATCTATTGCTCTGCAGGATATAATCTCCAAAAAGAATTAATAGCAGATATGGAATTCTCAAGAAAGTTATCTTTCTCTTTGCAATTAACTGATGACACTCAGTATACTGGTGGGGATCTTGAATTTCGTGAATACAATAATACATATACTGCTCCCAGAGAAAAAGGAAGTTTGGTTATATTTGATAGCAGAATAGAACATCGTGTTACTCAAGTTAAATCAGGCACTAGAAAATCATTAGTTGGATGGGTGATAGGTCCGAGATGGAGGTAAAAATTATTTTAGGTGAAGACCTACAAGAGGATTATTTGTCATGGATTGCCGTAAAGGAGAGCTTAGATATTGATAGATCCATCAATTCTTTTCTACATTATATTCATTACTATGGTACATTTAAAAATTCTAAAATTCCAAAAGATGACGAATAATGGAAAACAACAAATTAACATATGCAAGATTAGTAGGAGATATTGAAAGCATCATGTCTGTACTTGAAGGTATGGATGAATATGAAGATGCTGATATTTTATCAATTTTGCGGGACAAATATTTAAACATCTATCTTTCGATGACCAGCAAACTTTATGACAGTTAGGATACTGTCACACATGAGTTGCATTGTCGCATATTCTATGCTATATTAGATTGGTAATGAGAATTTTGTCATGACCTACGTCGTTAAACTCTATGTTGGTGGTAAAGTATTTGAAGAAGAAGTGCAGGCAACTAATCCACAGGATGCACGAGAAACTGCACTTGCTCGTAATCCCAAAGCAAAGGTAGTAGGAGTAAATGTTAGACTATGACTAAATTGATATATGAATCTCCAGATAGAGGTAAAACTGTTCGCGAACGTCAATTTCACACACCTATGAAACAAGTAAAATCGCATTGGTACTATTATTTTTGGGGACTGATGGCACTTGCTGTTGTTGGCGGTCAAATTTATGTTGGCACTGGTTACCGTAAGATGGCAGCAGCATATGATAATACACAAATTGTTGTTACATGTTCCGTACCAAATGAAACATCAGTTCATCGTATAAATCCAGTTGGAGCATTTGAGTGATGGACTGTAAGGAAGAAGAAGATGGATCATTTACTATTACATGGAATCCAGATGATCCAGTAGAATCAATTTTTAATGATTGGACAGAGCAAGATTTTATTGATGTAATCATGGCAAAATGTAAAGAAGTTTTAGGGGAAGAAAATGTCTAGAGCTCAAACACTCATGGATCAAATTTGGCATGAGAGAGATGCTTGGGCAGATACTGAAGAAAAACTCGTTGCCGCTATTATTCGCAAAACCATAGATCACGTTCGCACACTCACTGCTGCAAAACTCGGCAATTTATCTGTTATAGATAAAAATGATTTGATTGCTCTTTCAAAGGAAATAGAGGAACTCCGCAATGCAACTAATTAGGTTCAAAAAACGTGATGATTTTGGTAAGGAAATTTACTTTCAAATCATAAACTTTGGCAGACATTGGCCTAGACCATTCAAGCGTCGTTCTGTGCTACAGGTATCTGTATCTTGGAATGATGATCCTGGTTGGCCTTACATTCAAATTACTAGTGGGAATAGCGGACTGCTCGGTATTCTCATTTGGGTTTATAAGTTTGGATTTGATCTAGACTTCATAAGTAGGACTTGGAATTTTGATTATTTGCAAGAAGTAGATGAAAAAGAACACGACTACACTAAACTGGATTGAGTATTATTTCGGTCACTGCTGGATGTCAGGGTGGCAGAGCATTAGAGGATCATTTCGCATTTGGTCTGATCTAATGACAGGCAACTATAAGGATTATGCACTGATGTGGTATGATGACCCTTATGAAGAATGTGTAGATTGGTTCTGGGGTTCTTTAGGTGATGATGATACTTTACCTAAAGAGTTTCTAGAGCATTTACTGGAGATGTGTGATAGAATAGATCGTGGGGAAGAGAAACTGATCCCCATAGAAGATATAGACACATTATTTGAGGATTTACATAACGATGAAGACACTACCGAACAAGCATGACCTAGATATGATGTGGACGGTGGCAACGAGTGGCAGTTTCGAAACTGGCACACGCCCCCATTATGGATTTGCCGAGATGCTGTATGATTACTTTACTGACACCCCACCACAGGTGTCTCCCAAACAAACAGACGTTCCATTCAAAATTAGGTACGACTATTCAAAACCATGACAAAGACTACCATAAAGGAGAGACAAGCACTGATCAAGAAGCTTGAGAATGCTTATGTAACATGTTCTGATTGTGGCACCAAATATGGTGTATATTCTGTTGGATGTTCTTCTGTATGGGAGGGCAAATGTGATGTCTGTGGTCAAATCAAACCGATCACAGAGGCACGAGACTATGCTTACTTTGTAACTGGTATTCGTAAACTTAAAATGGAGATCCTTCATGAAAAGAGTAATCGTAAGACCCAAAAGCAACAAAGCAAAGAATCGTCTTGCTAATACCATGGATGGCAATGCTATCTGTATTGTAGAGCAAGATAAAGGTGATGGTATGCTGTTTCTCGCTAGTGAGAACCAGAAATACTTCTTCTGGGTCAATGTAAGTGAAGATTGCCACTGGGAAACTGAATGGGAGGTCATCTAATGACTAAAAGTATTATTATCTTTTTTGTTGGACTTTCTGTTCTAACACTTGTACTAAATGCTGCTGCAAACTGGGTAGAAAGCAAACCATCTAAACCACAATCTAACTTTGAGGTAGTGGATAAATATAAGAATTGTGATTTAGTCCGTTGGAGTGATAGTGGACTTGCTGAATACAAATACTTTCTTTACTGCCCCAAATGACCCTCACTGAAAAAGCACAACGTATTATAAAATCCTATGATAGAAAGTGGGTGAGTATGAGAAACAAAAACTGCTATGATAGGAAGTATGCCATCGCACACATTATTCGTGAGACGGCACATCAAGTTCTCCCACACAATCCCAACCACACATTCACTGCCTGGAAACAGGAAATGCTACAAATCGCTAATGAAATTGAGGCACTATGAAACCTAAAATCCGTGTTATCTTAGAGCAAGCAATTGAAGAAGGTGTGCGTTATGGTTATGCACGAGCACACAAGCATGTTGAAAATCCTACCGAAGGTGCTATAATAGAGCACATTGAAGACGCCGTAATGTCTGCCATTCACGAGTATTTTGTATTTGATGAGGATGATTACCAATGAATAACACTATGTATTTTGATGATATGGAACTGATGCAACTTCAGTTCTGTATGGAACAAACAAAAAAACAAATGTCGATGGGTGGAGAAATCCGTCGCCACGCTTCTATTACACAAAAGATTGAAGAAGAAATGGAGCGTCGTAAGCAAGAAACTGGTGCTTATACTACAGAAGGTTTGCTTCGTCGTCTAGAAGAAGAAATGGAACGTCTTGCAAATGATTGACCTTATCAAAACACTACTCAAATCAGCACTTGCCACCTCCCGTTGGGGTCCGCTAACAGAAGCAGATGAAGAACTTGTATGGGACTCTTCCTTTGCTAAAATATTCAAAGCATCATCTATTCGCCGCACCCCACATACACCACGCACTGCAATTACACTCGAATGACACAACTTATTGATCCTTCTGATCCACGTTTTTTCCGACAAACATCTGACGAACCCTATCTTCGTCACGATTATAAGTTAGTAATGAGCAATGGCGACACCGTTGTCTTTGATAATTATGAAGATGTGCAGCGTAGATGGTTTGAGCGTGGTGGTAATTTTTTAAGTCACGTTGAGGTTCTAGATCATAAAGAACCGAAGAATAAGAAGAAGAAGAAAGGTTTCTAATGAAATTATTGACACCAACATCTCTTCGTATTATCGGTAGTATACTACTCGTGGTCGGATATTTTATTTTGTTGTATGTTGATATTAAAACTGGATGTTGGTTTCGTTTACTCGGTGATCTTGCTATGATGCCATTCGCTATACATATTAAAACCTGGGACATTGTAGTTCTCCAAGCATTCTTCGGTGTCATTGATGCCGCTAAAATTATTCAACTATCAATATGAAATTTATAGAATTAACTGGGCAGTATTCAAATAAACTACAAGCATTTTCATATCCATCTGAGTATGCTATGATACGCTTGGTGTGGACAAACTTTGGAATAGGCAACAGATTAAAATCTCAAAGTTTTTATGAAGTTGAATATTCTGAAAAAGAAAATCCAAAACCTTATCGGGAATCATTTCACACCTTTGAGCATGTGAATGATACCGAGGTTTTGTTTTATACATTTGATAGTGGTTGGAACGAGTTGTGTGTGCATACCATTTGTTGGGATGGTGAATTCTGGGTGTATCAACCCTGTGATACATGTATTGTCAACGACATTAAAATCGTTAGTAACATTAAGTTCAATGATAAGAAATATTATGGTAGAGATGCTGGATATGATGCCGATGGTAATCTAGTATGGGGTAAAGAAACTGGTATGTTTGAATTTGATAAGCTATGAAGGAGTTTAATTATGCCCTGGACTATAAACTTCTGGACTTCACACTTACGGAGAATCGCCACCTTTATCGCATTGGAAGGGGTGAACAAGGAGTTCTATTGGTTCGCCCTTATACAAACGATATTTGTAAGCATTGGAGATTTGTAAATGAATCTGTGGCTCGCAAATCTGCTGATAAAATATACAGAATGTTCTGTGATTATAAATCCGCTGGAGACTTCATTGGTATGGACATGTCACGGAAGTTTCTTGAAATGGGTTTTACACGCGCCCGCAGGTATGCAAATCATCCTGATGGAAAAAAGTATGCTCGTGATGGTTCCGTTAGACCCCAGTCGCCAGTCGCATTACATTGTGTCAAAGCAAGATCGGCAACAATCTTCAAAGAAGTAAGAGATAAAGCAGCATATGACCCTGTGTATCAGGAAATGCGTAAAGAGTGGAGAGCAGCAGAATGAAACAAATACTCTTCATATCAGAAGATCAAGAGAAAGCACTTATTCAACAGTTGGTGTATAAAATCAAGATGGCAGATCTTGATATTCATCCATTTGATACTTGCTTTCTGATGGTATCACCAGACTATTCTGGTATTGTGACACAACATCTGTCACATGCGCTCTCTGTTGATCGAGAAATCTTTCATATTGAGGCAGTGAATGTACCATTCCCAAATGAACCAATTGAAGCTTATGTGAGAGATTTTCGTGATAATTACGCACGATGGTCTAAACAATGGAAGCATTTTGTGTTGATTGAGGCTGGTATCATTCATGGTAATAATTATACGTGGATCACACAAATGATGGACAATAACTATCATACTGTGGCGCTGTGTGAAAATTATCATAGTAAGTTCCAATCTGATTTTGTGAGCATGTATTACTACGATGAGACACATGACCTACACTTTTGGTGGGAACAACCAAATAATCACTGGAGATGTTATGATTGATTGGGCAACAGAATTTGAAGCACTGCCTGATGTAGAGAAAGATAAACTCGCACTGTTGCGCGTGATTGAGTGTACAAATGGTGTCATTCAATATTCCTATCGTAATGGTGAAGATGATACACTGACGGTCGATGAAGTCAGAGATGCAATGAAGTTCTCTATGGGATGTATGAAGCGCATGGAAATACCTGTAGGAGATAAAGTGGTTACGTTTGCTCCTGATACTGCGGAACTCTTTACTGAAATGCGGAGGTTGTATATCTCTGGCGCGAAACAGAATAATCAGGCAGATTTTAATGAGTTTCTCAAAGGTTCTAAAGCAAATCTACTTGCGGTAGGTAAAGAACGTATCCTGGAAGCAAGACGACTTGCATTCAATCATATTGACGAATTACCACCTCATACGCTAGAATGGGGACTTGAATACATCTTTAGTTTTGCTGGGTGGGAACAATGAAACTCTTTGATTATGAAACCTACGAAGATTATGGTAAGGAATGGTTCTTACAAGTTCTTCAATTTTATCCGCACTTTGCCCTATTTGATTTCACACTTCAATGGGATGAATATGGAGGCAACGAACTCTTTCCGATAATTTTCTTTAGTATCGGCAATCGTTCTTTATTTGGTGTTTCAATCAGATACAAGAAATTCTATTTTGATGTCGATGTAATTGTTAGTGATCCACGCGATCTTGAATGGTATAAGAAAGAAAATCATACACTGACCAAGCATCAGGACATTGATTTGGTGACACTTGAACAACCGTCACAGGAATTCACCAAAACCGACCTGGATGCCCTATAATACACTCATATACACAGAACTCTAATGTCTAACTTCTACACTTTGCTTCCTGGAACTGATGTTCTCCGTTCCAAGATTGATGTTTTCACCTGGACTAATCCTGAAAATGAAAATGAAACTGAACGAGTAGAACTCACAGTAGATAATGCTGGCATCTTCATTACTTCTTGTTCTGGTGGTGCTCGTGAGGATATGACTATCGAACAAAAGGATTTGGCAATTGCTCTCGCCCATGCTATTCTTGAAGCATATAATGTGATTGTATGACTGATAAAGAACTTTATAATCCAGATGAATTTGTCCTCGATGACATCAAAATGTATCACTATGAAGTGATGGAGGAAGGTCGTCATGTATGGATGGCATTTTATCTCAACAATAGTAACGTAGGACACTTGAATATCTTTCTGAATGATGGTAAAATAAATACAAGGTATGAAGAATGGACACCTTAAATCATGTATGAAGATCTAGATACATTTGAACGTGCCCTACAACATTTTGGCACAAGAGTTGATATTATTATTGCCCTTGAAATGGGTGATAAAATAGACAGTGATACTGCATATAAAATGATTAAAAGTGAACTAAAAGAATTAAAGAAAATTCGTAAACATCAATGAACCTCTCTCAACAACAATACCAAACACTCTTTACAGCAGTTCGTTATTATCAAACTTATGTCTCATTACCTAATAATGATAAAGAACTCTATAAAACATGTGATGATATCCTAGATGAAGTTTATTCACTTGCTTATCCTCCATATGCGGAATAACACTCTCCAGTAATACCAACCCTTCTTGATTTAAAGTTTTCCACAGTCTTTGAGGAAATTGTGGAAAAACTTGTGGAAAACTTAAAATAAAGAAATGGTTAAAAAAATATAGGTAGTCTGCATTAGAGTTCTTTAAGGTGCGGTGGAGATGTTGTCTTAGCGGTTATCCTAACGAATGTCAACAATCATTGTGCCAGTCCTCAAAGTGTCACACAGACCCTCGGAAACCTTCCAAGATGTCCTATATTACATGAAGTGGAGAAACAGGAGCACTTCCAACGCCTCTACATTCTCGGAAATTTCTAAAATCTCAGATTTTGCGATTTTTAAGATTTCTGAAAAACTGAAAAATTTCAAAATTAAGAAAAGTCAATTTTTTAAGATTTTGAGATTTTTCTAAAACTTTAAAATTAACCTTTAACACTTTTCAATGTTTTTTAATTCTTTCAACAGTTCTGCAGTAAAAGAGATTGAAGTTAATGATAATATTGTTAGTATTATCTTTAATACTTCAGATAAACAGTATAATTATGAAGTAAAAGATGAAAATTTCATCGATATGCTTCAAAATGTAATTACAAATGAAGAAAGTATTGGTAAATTCATCAATATTAGTATTAAGAATAGTGCAATTGTTCAAGTTGTCACTGAAAATAAATAATTTTACCCCTAAACTAATATAATAGAGGAGAAATTAGTAATTACAATGACAAAATCACGTAAATCGCCTGAACGTTATACCGAAATCGTCGAAGACTTTGAGGATTTCGGATACGAAGTTCAAAATCAAAAACGTTACTCGTCTCGATCAAAGAGGCAAGCAAAGTTTAAAGATAGTGACGAATACTTTGATGATTATTCACATTAACTTACAAGCTTAATATTTGGTAGAATGGTGGACGGTTTCTGAACTGTCCACTTTTTTGGTTTTTGGGGTCTGATCGATGCCATACTACTCAAGTCGTCAAAATTTCAAATGAAAGACATCCGAATCGAAGTGCAAACCTACGACGGTTGTATTACTATCTGGTATGAGCGTTCTAAGTTAAAGAATGCCTGCGATACTATTCACGATCGTGTATTGAATCAACTCGCTGGTTTGAATCTTAAGCGTGTCGAAGTTTCTGTGATCTAGTTTGTGCCAGTCTAGGAAGTGGCACATACCCCCTAGACTTCCCCCCGAATCCCTGCCATACTGTATACATCAACCGAAACGCCTCTCATGCGTAAGATCGAACGACTGATGAACGCTGCCATCACCAACGGCACCGAGTTCAAACTTGCCAACACTCGTGTAGAGCACGAGGATGGTCTCGCAATTGTGTTTCTTCATGGTAACAAGATTGCTGAGGTTGGTGACACCTTCATTCGTTTGTTTGATGGTGATCATCCTACTGTCACCACCAAGTCTCGTCTGAATGCTATTCTGCAGGCACATGGCGAACCTGGAGATCGAGTGTTTCAAAAGGGTTGGCAGTGGTTCCTTCAAATGAATACTGTTCAAGGTCTGTCTACTGTTCCTTTCTTTAGTTCTATGCGCCTGGGGTAATTCCCAAAAATTGAGAATTCTCAAAAAATCAAAAAATTGAGAATTCTCAAAAATCTAAAAATTTAATATTTCAAAACTTTACAATTTAATATTTAATTGATAAAATAGTATTGTAAGAGTTAACTACTATGACATTTCAAGAATATATTCTAGAAGAATTACTATACTATAATAATGAGAAAGAAGAAGTTGAATTGGAAGATAATTCTATAGAAATTATTGTTGAACTTGATTACACTACTCAGGATTGATTATGTCTACTAAATTGATGATTTCTGCTCTTCGTCGTGGTAAGAATGGAAAGCAAATTCTTTCTATTCTTGATAATTTGATTGGAGATGTTTCTCAGTCAGTTGATAGCAGTACTGCTCAACTTCCTGATCCTGGATATATCATTACCTGGGATGGTCGCCAAGTGGTATTCTGATATGCCAGTTTGAGAAGTGGCACAAGGTCACTTGATTGTTGCCCCGTTCCCTGTTACATTACATTTGTTCCTGAGATTTTATGCCTGACACTTACGGATTTACTGGCGATGGTGTGACAGTTCTAGGACTGGTCGGTGTCATCTCCACGGGCATCATTCTGGTGCTATGCTTCACTCGTTACTTCAATTCTCCATTTCGGAAATGACACTAACATTTGAGCAGGTAGATGCTCTCCTCCAACTGATTGAGTTCCACGATGATTGGGATGAGGTTAGTGAGATCGTCGGTGCTAATGTTACCGAACTCCATGACATCCTGACCGTACTTCGTGATGAGGTTGCCTGATGCAATTCCAGATTACTTCTATCGAGTTTGATTGTAGTTTAGATGATGATGATTGGACTGAGAAAGATCAACTTGAAAATGAAGAGTTCCTGCCCACTCGTTACATCGGCAGTATTTGGGAAGCAAACAATGAAGAGGATTTAATTGAAGAGATAAGTTGTGCATCAGGTTGGTGCATCAAATCTATCGACTATCGTATCATTCTGAAGTGAACATCATGAACCGCACTGCACTCCAAGAATCATACATTCAACAGGTGATTGATAGTATGGACTTCAAAACGATGGAACGTTTTGTATATGATGCTCTACAAGATAATCTGCAAGGTTATAGTGATGAAGACCTGATTGCAGAGGTTGAAGAATACTACCCCGAACTGCTGGATGACAATGATTGATAAAGATTTCCAGAAAACTATAGAGATCATGCTGTGCTGCTCCGTTGGTGTGGTGGCGGTGTCCTGGTTAGTCCATCTCCTGCCCGTCAGCGACTATCGTGTGCCACCTCCCAAAGTGTCCATTGGTGCCCCCATCGGCGCCAGTTGACCCTGTAGAATTACAGCATGAACAAAACCAAGATGACCCACGACGAACTCCTCGCCACCGTGATGGCAGAATACACCGCCAAGGTGATCCGCGAGGAGCAGATCCGCCAGGAGATCCGCCAAGGCATCCGCCCTGTGCCTGCCCCCATCACCAACTGGAACATCAGCGATCGCCACTGATGAAAAAGAACATGCGTACCATCGCCATCTGTGCAGCGGTCATCCTACTGTGGGGACCGCTTGCCCCTGTCCGCAGTGTGACAGCTCACGCACTGTACACTACAGGCGACCTGATCGCTCGCTGACCCTGTAGACTAACCACATCAGCAAACAACCCATGACCGCCTACCTCGAATCCAACCTGCTGCCCCTGGTTCTCTCTATTGAACCAAAGCAAACTGAATCTCACATCCTGCAGGCACTTGGTCTCGATGACCGTATCTCTCCCCAATCTATTCTGATTGCATTTGGTGAGCGGATTGAGCGTTTCTGGAATCAAGTGATTAGCGACAGTAAAGCAGACAACCTGATCGAAGAATCGAACCTGCTCGACATTAACGGTCGCCAACGCCAGATTGATCACTTGTTTAAGATTGATGCCCAGAACTATTACCTGGAGAGCAAGTGCAATCTTAACTTTGACAGCGAGAAGATTCGTGCTAGCAATGACAAAGTAAATGCCATTGCCTCTCACCTCGGCAACATCTATGCTGCTTACTTTGTACCTGTCGTCGCTACAGTGAGCAACAGTGAGCAGACAAAGTATGCCAACAAAGGTATGAACGTCTGGGGCGTGAATGACCTGCTCGCTGTCATCGATGCCCCCTTCACATCTGACGAATACTTTACATTCCTTCGTGAGGTTGTCGCCCCTATTCTTGAAGAGAAAGGACTGTGACACCTGAGGCACTGTCCACCAACTGCCCCAAACCCCACCAAGGGGTGCCATACTAACAGCATCAACCAAACGAACCAAACCAAACCTATGTGGGATGAGATCCAAGACATGCCTGGCGAGATCTACGACGTGAACCCCTACGTTGCTCAGATCCTCTCCCAGGGCAAGGAACCCAGCAGGGCGCCTGCCCCTAAGGCGACCTACCCTCGCACGATCCACGGTCGCACCTATCAGACCGAAGCAGAGTATAGGGAGGACCTGCACGACTTCCTGAACGGGATGTGACAGTGTAGGGGGTGTCCACCAGATGCCCCCATTCTCCCCCCTGACCCTCTAGACTAACCACAACAACCACCACACTATGCTGGACTTCGCCATCGATCACCTGCCCGTCTTCATCAACGTGCAGCGCCCATCGTCTGCCTGTGAGCGTGTCATCCTGTCGCCACTGACTGGTCGTGCCATTGTGCAGTGGCACTCGGGCAGCGTGACCGCCCATGACTGCCGCCGTCGTGACATGCTACGCCTGATGGTCAACCCTGGCGCTTCGCTGGGACAGTGGGTGAACCGCACACTCCTGCAGCGCCACCAGACCGTGACCCTGTAGACTAACCACATCAACCAAACGAGACAACCCATGACGACCTACAACGGTTGGGCAAACTACGAGACCTGGAACGCTTCCCTCTGGGTTCAGAACGACGAGTTCCTCTACAATACCGCTAAGGCGTGTGTGACCTTCTGCGGTGACAACGAGACCCCCTGGCAGAAGTTCCAGCGTTGCATGATGCAGGGACAGATCGGGCGGATGCTCGGGCAGACCCCCGACGGCGTAGCGTGGGATGACGATAAGATCGACGCCCAGGAGATGGTGGACATGATGGTCACCCTGTGAGGTGTCCACCAGGGGGCAACGCTGCCCCCCGACCCTGTAGACTGACAGCATGAAAAACAACCAAACCCGCTTCACCGTCTTCGTCCCGTCTGACCCCTGGGAATCCATCGACTGCCAGACCTGGGCAGAGGCGCAGCGCCTGCTCGCCATCAAGGCAGACGAGTTCGTCTACGCTGAGATCCGCAAGGATGGGGTGATCCTTGACGACCTGCAGATCCTGTGACGGTTGGGGCACTGTCCCCACCTGACCCCAAATCGACCGACCGACCCTGTAGACTAACCACAACAAGCAAACGACCCATGCCCAAGACCATCCTCACCCTTGCCCTCGGCGCCGCCTTCTATGCCCCCATCACTGCTGCTGGCGCTGCTGTCATCGAGTTCGCTGCTGACACCGTGCAGAGCGTGAACGCTGCCACCGAGCGCCGCTGTGACACCTACAACAGTGTCCTCCCTGGCGCCTGCCAGATGCCCTGACCCTGTAGACTGATCACATCAACCAAACGAAACAACCCATGACCACTTCCCAAGGTTACCGCTCCCAGTTCGCCCCCCAGTACGATGACCGCTTTCTGGACTGTGAGCACGACGACCTGATGGATGCAGACGACTTCGATGCCCGCCGCTGGGAGCGTGACGGTTGGGCAGATGCCTGCTACGATCGCCAGCGTTGGTGACCCCCCTGGGGGGACAGTATAATGCCCCCCTACCCGTCCGATCGGCGGGGCCGAGCGGGTCCCATATTTGACCCTCTCTAACCTACAAAAGTATCCAGACGACCGATAAATATTTCAAAGGAACCCGAAATAAAAAATTTCCGTGGGTATTAGAGTATGAAAAAGTCGATTTATGGGACGACGATAACGCCGTTCGATGAATTTTGGTATATTTCAATATGTGTGGGAGAGACATTTAAGATAATGGGTTCCCATCTATTCAAAAAATTTCCCCAGGTAAAAAAAGGTAAAAAAAGTTATGCAGCACAGGATTAAGATTAAAACACCAGACGGTACACTCAAAGAGCAACTGTTTGATGATTTCAACGAATTTGCCGAGACCATCGAAGATATGGCACTTGACTATTATGCAAATGGTGTGAATACGCCACAGTATGATGTTGAAACGCTTTATGATAATATGACTAGAACAGAGAAGGTTACAAATGGATTTGACACAGAAGATTTTGGAAAAGCTGAATTCATTGGAGAGTAGGATCGAAGCATTAGAGAAGCGAGTGGAACAAATTCCAATTCCTTTTCAATTAATGTATAAGCGTCCAACAAAAGAGGATTACGAAAGTTTATCAAATACTTTAGATTATCTTCATAATAATATTGAAGGAGTGAAGGAAGATGTATATCGTTTAGCGACACGATAATGGCAACATTACTGACAGATAATATAACCGTTGGAATACCACCGATCACTCCACCAATTAGAACTTTACTGAGTGGGGTGGTTTCCAGTCAGTATGAGTTCAAACCAACACTCGGACCTGCAGCAATTGCAAGATTACTGCAGGATGGAGAGATAGCGAATAGCAATGACTATATTTCACCGTATCAGGACTTTAGTCTAACAATTTCGGCAATTCCTACTGATCCATTAGAGGTTATCACAGCAATCACTCTTACAATGAATTCATGCGTACTTGAGGAACCATTGCCAGGGGCAGATATTACTCGATCGCAGGACACTGAGTTTGAGATACCTGTGACACCATATTGGGCGCCTCCATTGTTTGTAGAGCCATTTGTAATTATTACACCGTCTGGTCCTACAGTATCTGTAAGTGGTTATTTTACTGAGAGAAACTTTTATGATCAGGAGTGGATTTTACAGTACGAGAATGCGATTGCGAAGTTTAGTGCTACTGGTATTCGGTTTACTAGAGATAAGAAAGGTTTTGTGAAGTCTGTGAATTTCTTAGAGACTCTGACTGGTATAATTCCAGCGGGGATTAATGTGAATAATTTTTATCCTATGTCGATTGCTGCCGCATATACATACGGTCCTGAAGTAATGCAGTCATATATACTCTTGTCTGAAAGAGTAATATCCTACAAACCATCGGAGATCAAAAAACTTCGATTTTATTTTACGGGAAATATTATTAGTAATCGCGGAACATTTCCATTTACCGCGCACATGACAGTGCAAAATAATAAAAAAGCAGCACAGGAACGATTACGTTACGCATTAAATAGAAGAACGTTTGGTGGTTTATTGCCAGGTATCTAAATGTCAAATACAGTTCCAGCATTGTATTCTCCCGCTGATATGACAACAGGGCATGGTCCTTGGCCTCCTGTCGGGTATCAGGCACCTCCAACAGGAGCATCAGAAGGGGTCTTTATAGAGGGCAAGAATGTACATAGGGTAGGGGATAGTACCTTACCACATTTTTCGATGCTTCCAACGCCTCCTGACCTTCACTCAGACACAATTTCAACTGGTTCTCCGACAGTATTTGTGGACAAAAAACCAATGGCATATATTGGTAGTGAGTTAACAAGTCCTGTGGGTCCTGCAGGACAAGTAGCAGCATTTGGAGCAACGACTGTACTGATTGACAGTCAAAAATAATTCTTGTATAATATTATAGTTCATTAAATAAAATTTATGGCAAAATCAAAGATTGGTCTTGTTAAATCTAATTACATTGAGGGAGCCCCAAAGAAAACTCGTCAGGGTCGTTCTAAGAATACTCATTTGGGTGCAACAGCTCGTAATGGTCGTAAGAAGCGTTATCGCGGACAAGGAAACTGATTAAATAGTTTTAGGCGGGATAGCAACCCCGTAAAAAGTTCTGTTTAACCTTAATTGGAAAAAACAGATGGCAAAGTACCAAGTAGATCGAAATGCGAAATATATGTACGAAAATTGGGGCACTAAACGATTAATTACCGATTATGTACCTATAGAAAAACAAAAACCAAATACTCCTCCAGATAATAGGTATTCTAGACCTTGTGGTGGCAAAGGAGGTTTTGATGATTTTGTTGAAAGATGGCATGAGTAACGACAATAAATAAGTAATAATATTGTCTTTCACTAATGCCTACGTTCAGGACGTTTAAAGATTTAAGCGTTACATTTAAACCACATCCTGTTACTGGCGACTTGATCACAATCAAGGATGAAGCTGCCATCAAACAGGCTGTGGTTAATTTGCTATTGACAAACAAAGGAGAAAGATTTTTTAATTCTGGTATTGGTAGTGATATTCCCAGATTACTTTTTGAACCTTTAGATTACGGTACTGCATCTTTACTTCAAAATGAGATAAGAACAGTTCTCGGAAGATACGAACCTCGTATTAGAGTTACTGATGTAGATGCACTTCCTGATGAAGTAAATAATGGATTTGAAGTTGAAATCGTTTTTGAAATCATTGGCAGAGAAGACAGACCAGTAAATATCAACTTCTTTCTAGAGGGATCCCGATAATGCCATACGCTCAGTTACAAAATCTAGACTTTGAAGACATTAAGATTGCTCTTAGAGAATATCTAAGGGCACAGAACGAATTTACCGATTTTGACTTTGAGGGATCGGCATGGAGTTCTTTACTAGATGTATTAGCATACAATACTTATTACACAGCATTTAACACCAATATGGTGGTAAATGAACTGTTTTTAGATTCTGCTTCATTGAGAGATAACGTAGTAGCAATCGCAAAACAATTAGGATACAGACCAAAATCAAAAACTGCGCCGATTGCAAATATTAGTGTAGATATCACATTTACTGGCGGAACAGCACCTAGTACAATTTACTTGAAAAGAGGAACTGGATTTGTAAGTCAATTTGATAATAACTTATATCAATATGTTGTAATAAATGATCAGAAAGCGATCGTAAATTCTAGTACAACTACTTTAAATGTAAATGTCTACGAAGGAACTGTAATCACAAATTTCTTTACTGTAAATACAGGACTTCAATCACAGAGATTTGTACTGGAAAATAGTGGAGTTGATGTTAATACAATTAGAGTTAAGGTTTATCCTTCTGTTGCATCTACAAACTATGAAACATATCAACTATCTACAAATATCTTAAGTGCTGGTCCAAACTCAAAAGTTTTCTTTGTAGAAGAAATTGAAGATGAGAGATATGAAATATTCTTTGGTGATAGTATTATTGGTAGAAAATTACAAAATAATGAATATGTAGAAGTATCATATCTTGTAACAAATGGTCCAGATAGTAATGGAGCAAGAACATTTACTTTTGCTGGTGTATTAGAAGATGAACTTGGAAATAGTTCTTATACTATTGTTGCATCAAATATTAGAGTGAATTCTATTGCTGCAGGTGGAGAAAATATAGAAAATATTAATAGAATTAAAAAGAATGCGCCTAGAGTATTTGGAGCACAGAATAGAGCAGTAAATGCTGCTGATTTTGAAGCAATTGTTAGAAATGTATATCCAGCAGTAGCAGACATTATTGTGTTTGGTGGAGAAGAGGCAGTTCCGCCAGAATATGGCAAAGTTAAGATTGCCATCAAACCTACTAATGCATCTAGTTTATCGTCAATAACAAAAGCAAAAATACGTGATGAACTTAAACCATATATGGTTGGATCAGTTACTCTTGAGATCGTTAATCCTTCAATTCTTTATGTTGAACTTACATCAAAAATTTTCTACAATTCATCTTTAACTACAGAATCTCCTGTTGCCATAAGAAATAAGGTAATTACTGGAGTTGAAAAATACATTGCTTCTTCTGATACCGAAAAATTTAATGGAAAATTTAGATATAGTAAATTTGTTGGAGTAATTGATGAAGTAGATAGATCAATTAATTCTAATGAGACTACTGTAATGATGAGGAAAGATTTTTATCCTGCTATTAATTCAACATACTATTATGAACTTTGTTATCAAAACGCTTTTGATAAAGAGTGCGATGGTTCAACTTTAAGTTCTAGTGGTTTTACAGTTTTAGAATTCCCAGATTCTATTGTATATCTTGAAGATAGGAACAATAAAATTGTTCTATATACATTAGATCCATCATCAGGAGAAAAAATAGTTCTTGATGATTTTGTTGGTGATATTAATTATGAGACAGGCGAGACTAAGTTATATGATCTAACTATCATCAAAGGTAGTTTTTATGATAATAGAATTGAAGTGAGAGTAAAACCATTAAAGAATGATATTGCTGCATCTAGAGAAGTTTATCTAGATGTAGATATTCAAAATAGTAAGTTTTCCGCATACCAAGAGTAATCTAGATGCCTACGAAGAACAGAAAAATTTCTGCCCTGATCGAAAGTCAATTACCAGGGTTTATAAGTAGCGAGTACGAAAATTTTTCTTTGTTCGTAGAAAAATACTACGAACACTTAGAATCTCAGGGTGGTCCACTTGATATTATCAATAATATTACAAAGTATCGTGATATTGATTTTTATGAGAAGAACTTACTTAATCAGTTTACTATTTTAAGTTCAAATATTACAAATACTGCAACTACAATTGCAGTATCTGATGCGTCTTCTTTTCCAAAGAAAAATGGTTATTTTAAAATTGATGATGAAATCTGTTTCTATAAAGAGAGAACTGATACTCAATTTTTAGAAGTATCTAGAGGGGTTAGTGGCAACACTATTTTGGGTGATCTTTACACTGATAGTGTTTTTGTAACTACTCAAGCAAACGCACATCTTGCTAATGCTAAAATATATAATGTTAGCAATTTATTTTTGTATGCGTTAATTAAAAACTTTGAAACTCAATACTTATCTGGCATTCCTGAAAAGTACTTAAAAGGAGAAATTAATAAAAGAACTTTAATTAAAAATATTGGAGATTTTTATAAAGCAAAGGGAACATCCAATTCTATTAAATTTATCTTCAATTCTATAATTGCAAAAGAACCTGGAGACGTTCCAGAAGTTTATAATCCAAAAGATTTTACTTTAAAATCTTCTGTATCTGATTGGCAAACAACATATTCATTAAAAGTTAAAATTTTATCTGGCAATCCTGCAAATTTGATTGGAGAAAGAATTGTTCAAGATTTAGATCCAACAAAACCAGATGTTCTTTTTGCTTCTGCTATTGTCGATAATATTATTCCTAGAGGCGGGGTTGGTGGTGATATTTACGAAATTATTCTAGATCCTTCTTCGATTAATGGATCATTTGAAATTGCATCTAAAACAAAACTAACAACTCCAATTTCAGGTAGTGATACTTTAGGAAACAGAATTGATGTAGTATCAACTCTTGGTTGGAGAAAACAAGGAAGACTTTTAGTTAATAATGAGCAAATTTATTTTGGCAATAAAACTGTAAATCAATTTATTATTGAAAGAAGAGGAAGCAATACTTCTCATAATACTGGATCTGACGTTTATAGTTTTTCCACGGTTAATTTTGAAAATGTAAATCTTCTTGTTTTAGGAGTTCTGTATAATTTTAATATTGAAAATCCTGCTCCATATTCACAAGAAGGAGATCTTGTTCAAATTACATCTCCTGGATTTTCTACTCTAGATCCAATCATTTATGATAGATTAAACAACAAAACAAGATGGTTTATAAATGAAAATAATGCAAGACCTACTTCTTCACTAAATCCGACAATTACTTCTGCTTTATCAGAAATAAATGCTGATGTCTCTGGTGTATATGAAGACGATCAGTACTACTATATTTGTTCTTCTAGTTATCCATCTACAAATATTTTAAATGCAGGTGTTACTTTAACTCCAGAAGATTTAAAAGTTCTCAAGATTATTAGAAAACAACCAACTACAACTACTGAAGTATACGAAACTGGAACAAGAGATGTAGGTATTTTTGTAGATGGAACTCTTGCATTTTCTTCAAAAGATCCAGAGTACGTAAATTATGGAAAAATTACAAATATTAAAATTGCATCAAAGGGAGATGGTTATAAATTTCCTCCCTATGTATTAATTAATAATCAACCAGGAAAAGCAAGTGCGGTTTTGTCTGGAGAAGTTGTTGAAAAGATTAATATAGAAACTGAAGAAATTTTTACTGATGTACCTACTATCACTATTACTGCTGGAAGAAATGCTCAAATAACAGCTATTGTTACTTCTGGAAGAATTACTAGTTTGAGAATTGATAATCCTGGAGAGTATTATTCTGCACCTCCTGCTATTATAATATCTGATCTTGCAGGAAAAGGAAGATTTGCAGAATTTAATGCAATTGTTTCCAACGGTAAAATAACAGGATTTGATAAGATTAATGAAGGTAAGTTTTATACTCAAGAAAACGTTAGAGTTGAAATTATAGAAAATGCAAAATCTAGTCCTGCCGTATCTACAGCAGAATTAAGAAAATGGTATAGAAACAGATATTCTAAGTACTCTGCTCAAATAGATTCAAATAATGGATATTTGTTTGAATCTTTTGCGTCTATTGGTAGAGTTGATAAAGATTATGGATATGGTGTAATTGCAAATCCTAAAAGATTGAGATATAGAATTTCTGATAATATTACATCAACTTTTAACGAAAGTGTTTCTTTAACGCACTCACCTATTATAGGATTTGCTTATGATGGCAACCCAATTTATGGACCATACGCATATTCAAATCCACTTAACAGTTCTTCTTCTATAGTTAGATTATCCAGTGGATATTCATTAAAATCAACTCGTACAAATGGTCCCAGCACAACAACGTATCCCTTAGGTACTTTTGTGGATGATTATGAATGGATTGCAAATGTAAATTCTGGTGGTACAATCTTAGATAGGAATAATGGTAGATATTGCGTTACTCCAGAATATCCAAATGGAACATATGCATACTTCTTAACTTTTAATGCTGCACAAACGCCACAATTCCCTTATATTTTAGGAGAGCGTTTTTATTCATTGCCAGTAGATTCTAATTATAATTCTATTATTTCTCAAGATGATCTTCCTTCAAATTCTAAGGTTCTAAATTCTGCAATTACAGAAAGAAACGGAGATGGAGTTATAGCACAGATTGAACAAGTAAATTCTGGTTCTGTTTCTGAAATTACTGTAGAATCTTCAAGAAATACTGCTTTTGTAGATGCAGATCTATACATTAATAATAATCAAACATCTGGATTTGGTCTTGCAGCAAAAGTAAGATCAGTAAAAGGAAAGCAAGTTACATCAATTGAAGCATTGCAAACAAAGTGTTTGGAACTATCGACAACAAACACTGCATATCTATTTGCTGGAGATACTATCACGCAAGCATCTACTGGTGCTACAGGAAGAATAATTGGTGATGTTTTCAGTGATAAAAAAATTGTTTTGAGAAATGTTTCTGGAACATTTAATACTACAAATTTAATAAACTCAAATACTTCTGTAATTGTAATGTTGTTGGATAATAATGCTACATTTACAAAGGGGGCAAATATTATTTTAACAGATGGTGTCAATTCTCCAGTAGCATCTGGTGTTATACTAGAATCAATTGTAAATCAAAATTCGTTAAAGGTTCGTGTAACAAGTGGAAATTTTGTATACCCATCTCCACCTCCATCTCCTGCTATCCCTCCAAATTATACTTTAAGAAGCGATAATTTAAATGATAGCACTGGAATAAAGTTTTTAAGCACTACTTCTTTAAGTAATAATTTAAGTATTAGCAGCATCAATGAAAATATTGCTTTAGTTACAACATCAACACCACACAACATAACTATTGGCGATGATGTTAATATTGATATCTTGCCAAATTCTGCTACCACAGAAACAACATATCAGGTAAGAAAAAGAAATTATCAATCTGTAATTCTTCAAAAACAGCAAATAGAAGTAGTAATAAATGATACTGGTGCTGGTAGAGTATCGACATTAAATTCTGGGATTGACTATCAAACTAATGTTTATTCTAATATAGAACTGATCTTTCAAAATCAATCACTAAGAAGAAATGGAATTGGTGCTGCTGGAGACTCTGGTAATGCTAGAGCAACTATTACGGTAAGTAACATAGGGGCAACGGGGTATGGAGCAGTCACTAGTGTAGTAATTACAAATAAAGGATCAGGATACAAGAGAGGAGATATACTTACAGTATCTGATGCATCTCTTAATCGTTTAGTGGCAAGCACTTCTACTCAAAGACTTTTATTAGAAGTGGTTCATGTTGGTATTTCCTCAGCAAATACATTATTTAAATTAGATAATGTTGTTGGAATATCACAAGGAGATATTTTACGAGTTTCAAATGAATTACTACTTGTTTCCTCTGTAAATGAAACTGAAAAAAGTGTTACAGTTGTTAGAGGTTATAATTCTACAAGACCAGATAATTACTATAATAAAAATCTTGTAACTTTAGAAAAAACAAAATATAACTTTATTATCGGAACACAACCAGTAGGTAGCACATCTAATGATCCATATGTTCATTCGTATAATGAAGATACTCAAGAATTAATTTTAAATTATGGATATGGAATAAATTCTCCTAATGAATTAGATGTTAGTAACACATTCTTTGATACCAGTGTTCCAAGAAAACTTGTAAAAATTTCTTCAGTTACTTCTCCAGAAAATAAATTTGAGTTTTCAAAGAATGGAACTACATTTAATATAAATCCAGTTATTGATGTTCAAAAATACTATCAGTATAAATTTGATACTAGTCATTCATCAATGATTGGTACATTTCTTGAGTTTTCTCCAAGTATAAGAAAAAATATTATAACTGTGGAAGCAATTAGAAATTCTATTGCTCCAGGATCCTCTGGATCATTTACTACTGTAAAATTTGGTGTTAAAGACGGATATAAAGTTGATACTAAGTATATTAGATATTATTATTATGATAAGAATGATGCAGTTCAAACAAATGGATCGTATTTAAATTTAATAGAAGATCCACTACAAGGTCTAAAAAGAATTACATATGTAACTCCAACAAGATTTGTATATCCATACACTACAAGACCTCAGTATGATGGAAGTGGATCAATAACTTATACAACCACGTCTAAATTTGCAGTTGGTGAAATTAATTCTGTATCAGTAGAAAATACAGGAGAAAGTTACAAGAAGTTGCCAATTATAGAAGGTGTTGAAGTTCACTCTTCTTTTGCTGCTAAACTTATTGCAAATTATGACTCTGTTAATAGAAATGTATTTTCAGTAACAGTTGTTAATGGTGGTTCTGGTTATTCTAAACCAAAAGTTGTTGTAGAAACTGGAGATGGAATTAATTTAGAGTGCGAGGTCTTTTTAACATCGGGAATTATTAATAGAGTTCTTGTTACTAATAAAGGATCTGGATTTACATCTGCTCCAACTCTAAAGGTAATTGAAACTAATGTAAAAGTATTTGCATCTTCTAAAGATATTGGCACTCCAAAAGTAATTTCATTAATTGAAAATGGGTACAACTTTAATGCCGATAAGACAAACCTATCATCTTATAGATCACATTATGTTTTATTATTAAAAAATACTACGAATGATTATTTTTTCCCTGGTGAAAAAATAATACAAGTTCTAAATGGCATTCAAGTTTTTAGTGGATATGTATCAAAAGACGGATGGAGGCCAGGATCAAATATTCTTAGAATTGAAAAGACTACTGGCATTGTAGATAAAAATTTAAGAATTAGAACAGAGACTAATAGAAATTCTGGAGATATTATTAGTGTTATTTACAGTCAATTTAATTCTGATATTAAAACGTATTTTGACAACTACGGATATTATACGTCAGATAAAGGAAAAATTGGTATTAATTCTCAAAGACTAACAGATTCTTCTTTCTATCAAGATTTTTCTTATGTGATTAAATCTAAAACTCCAATTGCTATTTGGAAAGATTTAATCAAAGAAACGGTTCACCCAGCTGGATTTAATGTATTTGGTGAAGTAATTGTTGAATCTAGTGGCGTTACTAGAATGCCACAAAATCAAACTCCAACAAAAAGCATTACTATATTAAATCTGTCTCCTCAACAAATAACAGTTGTTGATACAAAGAGACAGATTACTCAAACAATATTAAATCAAAATAATTTAAATGTCGAAAGAGGATATGGATCTGTAGTAGTAGATACATTTAATTCTTCCGAGACATTAGTATATGAATTGAAATTAAATTCTGTTTTTAATGGATCATATAGTTCAACTACAGGACAAAGAATTGGAACAAGATCATTTAATTTAATCGAATCTTCTTCAGGAACTGTATACACCCCAGCAAATCAAAATCAATTAATTATTACTTTAGATGGCATTTTGCAAGAACCTGGAGAATCTTTTGTTCTTTCTGGTTCTCAAATTACTTTTTACGAACCTCCTCTCTCGGGACAAAAGTTTTATTGTAGAACTATAAATTTTAAAAATACTGCGCTTAACTCTAGATATTTTAGAAAGTTAAAATCCCTTTCACCTAATTTTGATGGTATCACAAAAGAATTTAATCTTTACTATGAAAATGGAGATCTTGTAAAAACGGATTTGGACGAGAATTTAATAGTATGTTTAAATGGTGTTGTTCAAAAATCAAAGAATGAAATTTTTAAATTTAATGACGAAGGTAATATTCAAGGTTTACCTGATGGATTAGAAGCAAATTATTCTTATAGAATTATTAGATCTTCTAATCCAAGCACTCCAGATAAAATAGATTTTTCAACTCCTCCAATTAATCATGATGATTATTATCGTGGTCAAATTCCAGACGATTTATCAGGAGTAGAAAAATCTTTTCTATTCTCTGTTGGATCTTATATAAGATTAACTATAGATGTTGGATTAAGTCAATATTTAGAAGGTGGACCATATTTAATAAAAGATGCAAATACAGGTAAAGTTTACAATATTGATAATCCAAAATATGCTCTTGTATTTGTAGATGGCGTTTTGCAGGTAGAAAATGAATCTTATACTATTAATGGTGCTGTCATAAGGTTTAGAAAACCACTGACTTATAATATTAATGAAAGCGGAGAAGCAACGTATCAAAAAGTTAATATTATACTTTTATATGGAAGATCTATTCCTAGTGTTTTAACTTTCCACAATTTTGAACCAGATACGTATTATAATGAAATGTTATTAACTATTAATCTTGCAAATTCGTATAGCAATTTTAATAATTGGTATAGAAATAATTTGTATTCACACATTTATGTTTTTCAAAACAGTGGATTATTAGGAACTTTAGTTGGAATTAATAAAATTTCATCTAATAGTTGGACTATTAATTTAATAGGAAATAATGCTGTATATAATCCTTCACAGTCGATTAAATTTACTACAAATGAAACTTTACAATCACATGAATTTGAAATTTCTGGATCTACAACTAATTTAACTTTTAAATTAGATAATGAAGGTAACAGAATTGTAAGTAGAGTTTCTACAAGATCTCACTATGGATCTTCTCAGTCATTATCTAATTGGATACAAACGTCTAAATCTTTTGCCAAACTTCTTCCAGGTGATAAAGTTCAAATAGATGGAGAAAAATCATTTAGAGAAATTAAATCTGTTCCATATGATGCAAAATCTAAAAACTTTATAGATTATCAAACTCCATCTACAAGTTTTTACGCAAAAGTAAATGCAACTGGTTATAATGATATTTCCAGAGGAGAGGGGTTATCGGTTACTTCTAGAATAGATTCGTCTGGAAAAGTTGTTGGTCTTGATTGGAATAGAAGAGATCTTCAATTATACTTTGAAGAAAACATTTTATTGCAACCTACGGCATATCAATATTTTACTACTCCATCTCTTCAGTTTATTCCAAAAGATGGAAATGGTGGAGGAGCACAAGGTCAAGTAATAGTATATGGGGGAGATGTAATTGATATTGTCATTACAAATCCTGGAAGTGGTTATACACAACCACCGTTAGTTGTTGTGACTAGAGGATATAATAGAATAAAAGAATATTCTAGAAAAACAACTAGTATTATTAATGTAAGTGTACAACCAAATGCAAATGTTGGTTTTACTTTAATTTCTGCTCCAACTCAAATAATATTCATTGGTGCAGGACAAGCTCCGCAGAGTATATTCAGTTTAATTACTTTTGGTATTAATGTTAATGCGAATACTTCAAAGACTATTACCAGTATTATAGAACCAGCGGCCGCTGATGCTGGAGAACGTGGATTTACCACAAAGATTATTACAACATCAAATGCATTTGCAGGCGTTGCGGCAGTTTCTGTTGTAGATGTTATTTCTTCTATTACTAATATTATTGATCCAAGAGTTGAAACTATTTCTCAATTTACTAAGTATGAGACTAATAGAGAAATTACTGCACGTGTAGAAAAAGTAATTAACGAACCTCACATATATGTTCCAAGAGAATCTGTAAATGAAATTGGAACTTTCTTAGATTCTCCTCTTGGAATTTCTGATACTATTGCATACGTTCCAAATACCATTAGATTTGCCGCATATGGCAAATTAATGATAGGTACTGAAGTAGTTACATACTACAATAAAGGATTTAACAAGTTTGAAAATCTTGTTAGAGGTTATGCGAATTCTCCAATACAAAATCATCCAGCTGGAACATACTTAAGAACCTTACCAGAATTTGTAAGTTTTGCAAGTGTTGGACCAGAAGTTGAAGTACAGACAACAGTAACTGTAAGAACTGTATCCGTAATATCTGCATCTACAAGTACAATCGCTTCTACAGTAAGTACTGTCAAATCAGTTACTATTGAAAATCTAAGCGTAGCAATTAATAGTACGTTAGAAGTTGATACTTTTGTAGATACTAAGATTACTAGAGAAGTTACTACTGTGGGAGAGAAGTTAAGATTTACATCTTCTTTCTCTGGATTTGCAAATGTCCTTTACTTAGGTCTAGTACTAGAAAAATACATACATTTAGAGACGCAATTAAGTTCAGTATCAAGTATTAATGCATCTGTAGTTGGTTCATTTACAATTCAAACTGATGCAAAGATAGTAAAAGTCGAAGAAGAAATAACCAGAAGAATTGAAGAATTTGCAACTGCTGGACAAGTAATTTCTACAAGTTATGTTTCTGCAAGAACAAATATTTGGTCAGATGCTGTAGTAACAACTGTACAAGAAAGTCAACTTGTTGTAACTAAGTTTTATAAGACTGGTGTTCTTGATTATTATCAAGAAACTACAGTATTGCCAGAATCTGTTTTACAGAGAAATTTAAATCAAGTTGTATTAGTCAATAGAACTGAAGTTGTAAGAAGAAATGGTACATCAATATTTACTATCAATCTATCTACTTATTCTAATGACTTTTTCTATTCATATTCATTAGGTAATGTTGGTAATACTATTGGTATGTTCGATAGTTCCGCATTCATTTCGACAGGATCTACATCTTCTTCTTCAATGAGTTTACAAGATATTGAATTAATTTACCCAGCAATTACTCTTAATGATTTTACGGAAAGAGATAATTCTGCAATTACTTTATCTGGTGAGAGATGGAATTTAGCTATTCCTTCTATTCAAGAGCCCGTTGCTATTTCTGCAAGTTCTGGAAATATTACAACAACTATTAACGTTCAAAGTACCACAAACTTCTTATCTAGTGGTTACTTATTTACTGGAAATGGTGGTGTAGTTCAGTATACTGGAAAAACACAAACATCGTTTACTGGTTGTAGTGTAGTAAGAGGTTCTAACTCATTAAATATTGGAACCGAAATTGTTCCCCATGCGATTATCTAAACGCTTATAAATATAAATAACTTAAGAAAATTTTCATAAGAGAGAACATTAAATGGCTGCTATTATCTCGGAAAAGTTTAGAATTTTTAATGCGACACAGTTCCTAGAATCACTTTCAGAAGGCGCTACCGATACTAGCGTTGAAAGAACTAGAATGTACTTTTTTGTTGGTCGTCCCCAAGGATGGGATGCATTTGTTGAAATTTACAACAGAAATAGCACTGCATTTGCTGTTGGTAATGAAGTTTATGTTGGTTCTTCATACGCTGCTGCTACTTGGAAAGCAACAATTAGAAAAGTACTTCCAAATAGTCTTCTAGTTTTCAACGTTGGTCCTGCTATTACTTCATCTCCTGCTGTTGGATCAACAATTAAAGGATGGAATGGAACTGCAGACACTGGTGCTCAAGCACTTAGCGGTGTATACAGATATGCCGATGAAAATACTCCACCTGTTCCTCTAGATAATCAAACAGAAAAGTTTGATATTTATGATGATATCATTGCTGCTAAGAGAATTACAGATTCATTTGCAAGATCGGTAATTCGTCGCTACAATTGGGATCTTGTTGCTAACCCATACTTTGATATGTGGAAACCTGACTACTCTGCAACTCCTGGTGGGGGCGGTCAAATTGGTAAGCCAACAGCAACAAATGCTAGTTCAATTGCTGATGCAAAATATTATGTAATTAATAGCAACTACGAAGTATTCAAGTGTTTGTATAATGGACAGTTTAATTCGACTGCTTATGCAAATGCTCAATATGAACCAAAAACTACTCCAGCTGCAGGTCAAGGAACTTACTCTGCTGGTATATTCAACGAGCCAGGAGCAAATGGATATGTTTGGAAGTATATGTATACCATGCCAACTGATGATGTGCTTCGCTTCCTCTCTACAGATTTTATGCCTATCGTATCAAAAACGAATACTACCCGTGTTGCTGTAGAGGCGGCGGCAGTAGCAGGTGCTATTGATGTTGTATTGGCGGAAAGTGCAGGTGCAAATCTTCCAAATGGTACTCATTATGCACCAATTATTGGGGATGGTACTGGTGGTAAAGTTAGCATTGTAGTTGCTTCTGGAGCAATTACAAGCGTAACAGTAACTGCTGCTGGTTCTGGTTATACTTATGCTAGTGTACCTCTTGTAACTGGTACTGGATCTGGTGCCACTGCTCTCGGATTATTCTCAAATACTGGATTAACTACAAGTGTTACCGTTGGAGCTACTGCAACTGGAGCACTGGAAGTAGTTCTTCCTCCTCAGGGTGGACATGGTTCCAACTTTGAAGAAGAACTAAATGGTAAGCGAGTAATGCTTAACATTCGATTAACCTTTGCAGAAGGTAGCGGTGATTTCCCTGTAGATAACGATTTCCGTCGTATTGGTTTGATTAAGGATCCATATAACTATGGAACTACTACTTTTGCAACGCTAGATACTTTGAACGGTCTTTATTCAGTTAAGATTAATGCAGCAACTGCTAATTATTTCCCCGATGAAAGAATTTCTCAGACTGTAACTGGAGGTACTGCATATGGTACTGTAGTATCTTGGCAGTTAGATAGCGGTTCTACAACTGCGGGTGTTTTAAAGTATATTCAAACACCTTCTGAGCACGCTGATAATGGAGTTGTAAGAGCATTTGAAAGCAATGCCTCTAATGCTATTGCTGGAGCAACTTCTCTTGCCTCTGGAACCGTAACCACAGCACTAAATGGCAATGCTCAGAATGTTACATTTGTAAGCGGTCTAGCGACACCAGAAATTGCAAATAACTCTGGAGAACTTATATACATAGAGAATAGAAGACTAATCACACGTGCTCCTGACCAGATTGAAGACATCAAACTAGTTATTGAGTTCTGATTAGTTACAATATTCTCCAGGTTAATGTACAATGCCACAGAAGACTAATCTCAATGTAGCTCCATATTACGACGACTTTGACCGTGCAAAAAACTTTTATAAAGTTCTCTTTAGGTCTGGGTATTCTATCCAGACCAGAGAGTTAACTTCGATTCAGTCTATACTTCAAAATCAAATTGAAAGTTATGGCAGATTTCAGTTTAAGCAAGGAGATTTAGTTGTTCCTGGAGAAGTTGGTTTAAACAAGCGTTTAAATTATGTAAAACTTTCTTCTGTGTCAGAAGTTCCTCTTAATGTTGACGGTGAAATAGTATATCAAAAATATGATATTAAAAAATTAGTAGGGACAAGACTTCAAGGAGTAAATTCTGGAGTTGAGGCATCTGTACTAGCAGTAGAGTATGGTACAGAAACACAATCTGAAGTTATCTATGTTAAGTATATTGGTAGTGGCAACTCTTCAGACGAAAGAACATTTAGGCAAGGTGAAACTCTAGAAGTAATTGATGGAGTAAATACTCCTCTATTAGTAGTAGGAACAGATGGAAGTGTTCTTCCTACCAGTATCAATTTGATTGATCCAGAAACTGATGAAGTTTCATCTATAGAAAGTCTTGCTATGGGTTATGCTTCTGCTGTAAAGGTAGAAGAAGGAGTATATTTTGTAAATGGATATTTTGTTCGTTGTAATGAAGAACTATTAGTTGTAGACAAATACTACGATCAACCATCGGCAAAAATTGGTTTTAATATTGTAGAGGAAATTGTAACTCCAGAAGCAGACAAAACTTTATATGATAATTCAAAAGGATTTTCAAATTCTTCTGCTCCTGGAGCTCATAGATTAAAAATTTCTCTTTCATTAGTAAAGTATGAATATAATGCGCCCACCGATAAAAATTTCATTCAAATTTTAAAAATTAAACAAGGAGAAATTGAAAGGCAAATTAGACCTGCTGATTATTCTTTACTAGAAACAACATTAGCAAGAAGAACTTACGACGAATCTGGCGACTATGTTGTTAATAATTTTCCACTAGAAGTTCGAGAATACTATCAGCAAGGAGATAATCTAGGAATTTATCGTATAGATGATGAAAATTTAGTAAATGGTCTAACTCCATCTGTAGCATCCAAAAAATTAGTTGCTGCTCTTGGTCCTGGAAAAGCATACGTAAAGGGTTATGAAATTGTTAATACGGAAACTAAATACGTATCTTTTGATAAATCCAGAGATACTTTAACTAGAGACAATGTAACTCTTAAATCAAAAGGAGTATCACAATTTAAGATTACAAATGTGTATGGATCTATTCCTTTAAATGCAGAAGGTTCTGATTTAACAGGAACACCAACAATTTATTTAAACTCTTTATTTAATGATGGATCTATTGGATTAAACAATACTGAATTATCTACTGATCATAAGCAAACTAAGAATAGAAGAGGATCTGGATTTAGTATTGATGATGGTATTAGAACAATATACATTCAAGTAACTAGCACTACAAATACTTTAGCATCTGTTACTGAAACTACTCTTAATACTACATTTAGTACACTTTGGTTTATTAAAACAAGATCTGGAACTACTCCATCTACAGTAGATAGTGTCAATACTCTTTCTTTTTCAAAGGTAAAACGACTAGAAGTAGATTCTACCGCTCAATATTTAGAAATTACTGTTATAGGTAAAAAGAATATAATAGAGCAGTTCTTAAAAGAATATGATGATCAAGCAAGTACTTATCAAAGAGATATATATCTTACCGAATCCGATGCTTTAGCAGCTGCTAATAAGTTTGGTCATATTGTAGATTATAACGAAACCATAACACCAATTATTGGAGTTACTAAACCTAAAAACTTTGCTTTAGTATCAAGGGGATCTGGATTTAATCAAAATACTGATAAGGTTATTTCTAAAGGAAGAACTTCTTCTGGAACATCTACATATAATACAATATTCTCACTTAATCATTTCAATCCTGTTTTCTTTACAAGACTACTTCTTGATAGTGTAGTACCATCCAATAATTTTACTTCAACATCATTTACTTCTGGTAGTTACATTTTTGGTTCTAGAAGTGGAGCTTACGGAGTAATTGAAGGGGGTCTTACTAATTTTTACTCTGCAGGCAATTATTTGTTTGTCAATACTCTTTCTGGAACATTTGTGCCTGGAGAAACTATTGTTGATGAGAGAGGTAATAGTTTAAGAATTGCTAACGAAAATACTATTTCACATTTTGTAGTTACTAAAAGAGGATCTGGATATACATCACCAACATTAAGAATAGATGGAGTTGAATTTGATAATTCCAACATTCAAGTTACTGCAGTTGGAGGAGGTATTTACAAAGTTATAATTAACAATAGAGATGCAGTACAAACAGTTTACTCTCAACCGCCAGTTTGCACTGCTTCTTCTACAACAACTCCTGGAGTTTTAGCAGAGATAACTCCAGTAATGTTTAGAAATGTAGTTAGTACATATACTCCTCAAAATGTAAAATCATTCTTCTCTCAATATGGTTCTGGTAATGCTTATAAATTCTCTGCAGATTCTGAAATTCAGAATAATTCATATGCAGAGATTGTCGCTGTAACTAATTCTACTTTTTCGGGAGAAGAAGGAAGAAAATATCTAGAATGCAATGGTTTTGATGCGGATGCATCTAGATTTTTAATTCAGGGTGATATTGTTCAATTTAACGATTCGACAGGTCGTAGTAACAAAGTAATTGTACAATATGCAACTCCTCCTATTGGACCAAAAAAATCAAGAATATATCTAGATTCATCACTCCCTGCAATTGCTACCAATGTTAGTGTTGTAAGGCTTAGACCATTAGTTTCAAATTCTGATACTAATAGTTTAATTTTCCCAACTGGAAGTAAAGAAGTTAGTTCTCTGGTTAAAACACAAGATGATTCTAATATCAAAACTTATATTCGCAGAGATTTTGTTATTAATGGATCATCATCTGGAGGTCAATTAACCTTTGTAGCACAATTGACTTTTGGAACACAAAGATTTACAGAATTTACTGAAAATAATTATATTATAACTGTTTTAAGCAAAGGAAGTTCAACAGTAGTAGAGAATGGCGATATTGTTTATATTGATCCTTCGTTCGTAAATGTTCGAACTTCTTCATCTACAACTAGCACAGTAAGTGCTGGTAGCGTCACAATTAATCTTCCAAGCGACTATTTTGGATCTATTAGTAGCAATTTCCCTGTACTAAAACTAAGTGCTACTATTGAAGTTACTAAAGCAAAACCAAGATTAAAAACTTCTGTTAAAAATAAGAGATTGGTTATTGTCTCTGGCGGAGACAAAAATATTCCATTAAGAGGTCAAGATTATGATACTTCCGATGTAAACATTTATTCTTTCTCTGATGTTTATAATCTTAGATATGTTTATGAAGGATCTTCAACTAATCCTCCTCAAGTAGATACAAATGGAAGACTAATTTCTGGAACTGATGTTACCAATAATTTTATTTTTGATGATGGTCAAAGAGATACTTTTTATGATGTCTCAAGAATAATATTAAAACCAGGAAGTCCTGCTCCAACTGGGCAATTAGTAGTAGCATTTGATTATTTTGAGCATTCTCAAGGAGATTTTTGCACAGTAGATAGTTATCTACATGAAGCAGGAGTTTTAGCTGAAGAAGTTCCATCTTTCAATTCATCAGTACACGGAATTGTTTCATTAAAAGATGTTATTGATTTTAGACCAAAAGTAGACAATGATACTTTAATTTCTGGTTTCCAAAATAGCACCATACTGTCTACTTCTGATTATGCTAATTTCAATGGAGATGGTGGCGTTTCTTCTAGTTGTCCCGCTTCAGATTTAAATATTTCATACACATTTTCTTTTAGCGAAACAAAATATCTTGATAGAATTGATGGGGTATTCTTAAAAACCAACGGTCAATTTGAAATTAGATCTGGAAATTCTTCATTAAATCCATCAAAACCAGAAACAATTGAGAATTCTATTCCTTTATATTATTTGTATGTCCCAGCATTTACAAAATTAAGTGAAGATGTTCGCCTAATTCCAGTTGATAATAAGCGTTATACGATGCGCGATATTGGAAAACTAGAGAAGCGTATAGAGCGTTTAGAGTACTATACAACTTTGAGTATTCTAGAACAACAAGCATTAAACATGCAAGTTAAAGATGATATTGGATTAGACAGATTTAAGAGTGGTTTCATTGTGGATAATTTTGAAACTCATTCAGTAGGAAATATTAAATCAAATGATTATAGATGCTCAATAGATACACAGCAATCTACTTTAAGAGCACAATCAAAAGAAGATTGTTTTAATCTAGTAGAATTAAATACTAGAGAAGATGAGAGAGTAACAAATCATTATAAAAAATCTGGTAGTATTGTTACTTTACCATATACTTCTACAAGACTTCTTGGAAACAATTCTGCAACAAAAATTTTGAATCCAAATCCTTTTGTTATTGTTCAATTTGTTGGAGATGGAAAACTATCACCTTCTGTAGATCAATGGTTTGATACTTCTGTAACACCTTTAGTATCTGAAGATAATACAAATTTATATTCTTTCTATACAGCTAGAAAAGATAATTCTAAAGAAGCTATCGCAAGTTACTTTAATTCATTTGTTGTTAATTGGATAGGATCAAACAGATCATTCTTCAATATCACACCACTTAACAATACTAGTGCATCTGCTGCGACAACAGTTATTGTTGCTTCTGTTGCGAGTTCTTCAAATATTAGTCCATATAATAACGAAACTGCTCGTGGTGTCTCAAATGAGACTAGAAATGGTAATTCTATTATTTCCTCCGTACAATTCTTTATGAGAAGTATTCCTGTTAAGTATAACTTAACAAGATTGAAGCCAAACACTCGTTTCTACGTTTTCATGGATGGAAGAGATATTGGAAGATGGATTAATCCTGATATTAGGTATACTGGTGTTCCTTCAAATTCATTATCTAGTTTCGGTAATAACATTACCACAGATGCTAATGGCAATGCAAGTGGTATTTTGTTAATCCCTGCTGGATATCCTCCAACCGCAGGTGCAACTTGGACTGGAGATGTAAAAACAGTAACATATGATACTGCTGCTACTCAATTAAGATATACAACTGGTATTAGAACACTCAGATTTACATCTAGTTCTACAGATGAAAGTAAAGATACTGTCGAAAGTTATACTGAGATTAAGTATTATGCAACTGGTGCTCTTCCAGAAAATCCAGCATCTATTGTATCTACTGTTCCTGCTGAATTTAAAGCAAATGAAGGAACACAAATTGTCGATGTATCAACTAGCAATAGACAAAAACCAAATCCATTATCTCAAACATTTACTGTTGAGGGACAAACTGGTGGATGTTTTGCAACTGCTGTAGATCTTTTCTTTAAGAGGAAGAGTGCAACTGTTCCTCTACGTGTTTATATCACAGATACAAGTGTTGGAAAACCAGGAAAAAATATTGTTCCTGGATCTGTTTGTGCAAAAAATCCAAACACTTATTTAAGAGTAGTTGCAAGTTCAAACTTAAATATTACAATTGGAGAAAGAATTACAGGAAGAAACTCTGGTGCTGCTGGTCCACTATTACAAGTATTAGATAAAAATTTAAATGTTGTAGTTCCTTCTTCCACAGGTGTTGTAGCGTTGTCATCAGATCAAGTTTACACACTTGCTTTAAACAATCATAATGGAACTACATTTATTCAAAATGAGATATTGGATATTGCTTCTCTAATTGCTTTCAATGCTGCAAATGGAACTTCTTTGACATTAACTATTACTAAAAATTCTGGTAAGGTAGTAGATCTTAAAATTACTAATGTTGGAATAAATTACGACAGTGGAGTAATTACAATTGAAAGTCCTCAACAACCAGGATGCAGTACTGCTACAGGATCGATTAATGTTTCTGGAGGAAAAATTTATAATGCAGAAATTCAAATTTCTGGAAATGGTTATACAGAACCACCTTCAGTTGTTGTAAGAGGAAATGGTGCTGGAGCAGGTGGAGCAGTAATTGAATCTGTCATTGAAATTACGGATTATGCTGTGAGAATGGGAATTGCAACAGATGTAGTTGGTGTAACAGCATCTACTGTTCCTACAAAATTTGAATTTGAACACCCCGTATATTTACAAAATAATACAGATTATGCTCTTGTAATTGAAACAGATTCTGTCGATTACGAAGTTTATGCATCTAGACTTACAGAAACTGATCTTGCAACTGGAACTGCTGTAACTGTTCAACCACTTCTAGGATCTGTTTATAGATCGCAGAATACTAATAACTGGACTGAAGATCTTCTAGAAGATATTAAATTTACTTTATACAGAGCTAGGTTTGATACAACTCGTTCTGGAACTTTGATTGTTACAAATCAAAATCTTGGATATGAACAAATAGATAGCGATCCATTTGAAACTTATGCTCTTGCTAATACAAATGCGACTTCTCCTCTATTTAAGAACAATAATTCTATCGTAAGAATTTCTCATAGAGATCATGGTTTTGAAACTTCTGGAAAATCATATGTTTTCTATAAATCTACACAAGATGTTGGTGGATTTACATCTACTGTTTTGAATAATACTTTGTTTAGAATTTCAAATTCTGGATTAGATAATTATACAATCGTTGGTCCAACCAGAGCAAGCGCAAATGCTATTGGTGGAGGAAAAGCAGTATTGGCATCATATAATAGAAAGTTTGAAAGATTATTTGCTCATGTAAGTTATATTCAACCATCAGGTACTTCTATCAGATCTGAAGTTAAGACTACTAATATTATTCCTGTAGATTCAAATACTACTAATTACTTGACATATTCTCAATCTGATTATGAAACTACATTCTTAAATGAAACTCATTACTTCTTAAATCAAAAAGTAATTGCATCTAGAATAAATCAAACTTTAAATACTCTACAGAACTCATTGCTTTATAAATTTAACCTTTCATCTACTGCCGATAACTTATCCCCAGTAATTGATTTGAGTGTTTCTTCTATTAAAACAGCAACCAATAGAATTGAAAATGCTGCAGGTAAAGAAGATAGATTTGGAAAGAGATATCAGGTATTAAAATTCTTGCCTGTGTATAGAGTAAATATCAGTGGTAATTCAACTACTGCTGTTGATGCAAATCAAACTGTACAAGGAGCAACTTCTGGTACAAGAGGAAAAGTTCTTGGTTATGTATCTACTGGTAACTATATTTGGGTTCAACTTACTACAGAAGGAACTTTCTTAACCAGTGAAAGACTAATATTTGGAACACAGTCAGCAACTGGTGGAAATTTACAAAGTTCAACAGTTACAGTTGTATCTACTTTGCAAAAAACATTTTCATTTACTGAAGGAACTACAGTTGTTGCTTTCAATCCAAGTGCTGTTACTCAAAAATATGATAATGTAATTACTGGAAAAATTATTGATTGGGATCCTGTTGCTAAGCAACTAACTGTTGAAAATGATAAGTTACCTATTAATTCTGATTATACCAGCGAAATTACTTTAGGTAGTGCTTTCTCAAGAGCACCAGTTACAGCAAATCAATCACCAGACATTTTTAGAGTTGGAGATATATTATATTATGACGGCATTTCAAGTGGTGAAGAACAATATGTTAAAGTTTCTGCTATGAACTTCACAACTGGTGTAACTTATGTTCCAGAGACCGCATCTAGAAATAGTTCTGCTCTTGCAAAATATGTTACTAAAGAAGTTGTAATTAATAATCCTGGAACTGCTATTGATGTTAGAACCACAGTTAATGTGAAAGATATTGATAATATAAAAATTCTTTACAAAATTAAAGAAACAGGATCACAAAAAAATCTTGAAGATATTGATTGGACATATTTTAATAACGATGGATCTCCAAATAATGATGTAGTTGCAACACCTGCTAATAATGTATCGCCAACTACAGATAGACAAGAAGATTATCAAGAGTTAACTTATAATATTTCGGAATTGCCAGAGTTTAATTCTTTTGCTATCAAGGTGGTTATGAAGTCAGATGATCCAATTTTTGTTCCTAAAGTTCAGGACATTAGAGCAGTAGCTTCTTATTGATTATGAAAGATTATTTAAAAGTAGAAGGTCATGATAATTTGTATCGTGACCCAAATACTGGTGCTATTATTAATATAGCATCTCCTCCCAAAAAAACTCTTACTACGCAATTCGCTTCAGTAATTGACGACATAAATACATTGAAAGCAGAAATATCTGAAATTAAAACACTCCTCAAAGAGATTGTAGCAAATGGCAGTTCTTAGAAACGTCTCTAAAACAGACACATTAGAAACACAGAGGCAAAAAGTTAATGCTCTGGCTAGTGATGTTTTTGAAATTACTGGGGGTTCTGGAAACCTTACATTTACTAGTTTAAAGTTAGCAGATGGCACAAAAGAAGCGCCAGCACTTTCTTTTGCAAGTGAAACAAGAACTGGTCTTTACAAAGCAGATAACAAATTAACTTTTGTAAATTTAGCAAAAAAAGTTTTTGATATTGATGATGATAATATCAATTCTTTAAGAGATTTAAATTTTTATACTTCTTCAATCTCTACGAGTGCAGTTACTACCAGAGGAAGTGGATATTACACTGGTACATATGAAGGAGTAAATTTACTTGGCGGTGCTGGCGATAGTGCAGTTGCAACTATAGTTGTAGTTGACTATTTTGTTAATATTACTAATCCTGGTTCTGGATATCCTCAAGATGGATCAGTATCAGTTGTTCTTACAAATGCATTTACGAATACTTATGTAGTTACTTTATTTGAAACCAAACCTGCAGATTTTACCGCATTAACACCTCCAGAATATGAATATAGAATTGGAGGTACAAATACTGGATTTGCTTTAACTAGAGGAAATACTTATAAATTTGATATTTCTGATGCTAGTTTAGCACTGCAACCATTTCATTTTGAACTAGATGGCGGTCTTTACATAAATCCTACATACGCTCAGGTAAATATTTTTGGAAATTTTGGAGAGGCAGGATCATTTGCTCAAGTAATTATAAAACCAGCATTCCCAAATTCTTCTGTTCTATCGATTGTAAGAAATACTTCAGCAGCGGTTGCCACTAGCATAAATTTAACTACGCAATCTGGAACTTTAGGTTCATATGGATCAGGATCTTCTGTAACTGCTTTAATTACTGGAGGAGTAGTACAAGATTTATCTTTTTCAGATTACGGCGATGATTTTAAAGTAGGAGATGTACTAGGAATTGCAAATAGTGCAATAGTATCGGCAGCAACGCCAATTACCAATCCATTTTCAGGAACAATTACTGCCTTAGGCGGAATTAAAACAGTATCAATTACAAGTGGTGGGAATGGTTATGAACCAAATGATACTTTAACAATTTCAAATGAAGAACTTCCTTTAAGATCTTACTGGCAATTATCTTTAGTTGATCATTATCAGTTAGTTCTTCCATCTGGACAAACAGATTACTACTGGAGAGTTGGAGATACTGTTTCATATAATTTAAATACTCCAACTATAGCAAAATTAATCTATTCTCCTGCGGTAAATACTGGTGTTGCAACAGTTAGTATTGCGTCGCAAGGAACTTCATATACAAATGGAACTTATACAGTTACTGCAAATAGCACAAGTGGTAGCGGATCTCAATTTGTCTTAAGACTTACTGTAACTTCTGGAACTGTTTCACTTTCTAATATTACTATTTTAAATCCTGGTGTTGGTTATGCTATTAATGATACATTAACTTTTATTGGATTTAATGTTGGCAGCAATAACGGTCCTATTAAAAATGTTGTTGATACTAGTGCTTCTGACCCAGCTAGAACAAATTCTATTAATAATAATGTTGCTGGAACTGGTGGTACTGGAACTGGAGCAAGATTTAATGTTCTAATTTCTACTGGTGGTATTACAAATGTATCAATTGCAAATCCTGGTACAGGATACACCACAGGAGATGTAATTACTATTCCAGCATCTTCAATTGGAGGTACTGGTTCTGCAGTTACTTTACAAGTGACTGCTTTTACAGATTTAGTATTAAATGTTGCGACCACTCAAAATGTAACTCCTGTTCATTCTTTAGTTGTTACAAATGCATCAAATTTATTATTTACTCCTGCTGAAATTGTAACTTCTGCAGTTACGGGCACGTATATAGCAACAGTTGCTCCTATAGTCAGTGCTGTTAATTCATCTAAACAATATTATTTAAACGATGGTATATATCCAACATATACGCTATCGGTAACTAATAGTGGAGCTTCAAACTATGTTTTTAATGGATCTGATAACACTACTGCCCATTATGATGCAAACAATCCAACTATAAATGTATCTAAAGGAGATAAGTTAGTTTTAAACGTAAATGTATCTGGGCATCCATTTTATATTGTAAGTGCATTTAATGGAGTATCTTTCTCATCAGCAGATGTAGTAGCAACTGTTCAAAATAATGGTGCTACTTCAGGAACAATTACATTCGATACAAAAGATGTAAGTCCTGGAACGTATTACTATCTTTGTGCTAATCATCCAGCAGCAATGAATGGTCAAATTATTGTTGGTGAAACTGAGAATTCTTACTATATTGACAATGTAACTTTGCTCAAAAATAGAAGATATCATTTTGATCTTTCTGCACCATCTAATGTTGGATATAATTTTGTTTTTAAATCAAGCGCAGCAGCAACTTCTAAACTAACTGCAGATTACATTACATATGATTATACAAATAATCGTGTAATTATTCAACCAAATGATAATACACCTTCTACATTATATTACAGTGCAGAAATTAGTGGATCAATTCCATCTCCTGATTACATTGGAGGATTTCCAGAAGATAAAGGAATTTTTTCAATTTCTGGTCAAGAATCTTTTTCTGGATCTGGTGTATCTATTGCTGTAAACACTGTCAATAGAAATGAAACTGTAAATATTGAAGTAAATCAAGGTAATATTATTGCAGATAACTCTGTTACAACTTCTAATGTTAGTGCTTCTACTGGCACATTTACAACAGAACTGACAGCAGATAGATTTAATTTTGAAAATTCTACTCTAACTATAATTGGTAATTATGATTTAAATATTGCAACTAGTGCTCTTAATGATATTATCTTAGACACAAGAAAATTATCAGTAGGAGATTTTGATGTACTTTCAACTGGTGAAGTTGAGACAACTAAACCTATTACGGTAACAGATGCTAATTTAATTTTGGCAGGATCTGGATCTTCATTGAGAGTTAATCAACGTCTTTTTATAACTGATAATACTATTAGTACAGCATCTACTGTGAATTTAGTATTATCTCCAGCAAGTAATTCTCTTGTTAAGATTACTGGATCTAAAGGTATAACTATTCCAGCTGGAACTAATTTAGAAAGACCAAATGCTATTCAACGTGAAAATGGAACTATTAGATTTAATACTGACACAAACCAATATGAGGGATATAATGTTGCTACTGCTGCTTGGAGTTCACTTGGAGGAGTAAGAGATCTTGATGGCAACACTTATATCTTACCTGAAGCATTTGCTGGAGCAAATGATAATACATTATACTTCTATAATGATTCTGTCAACAGTTTGAGATTAAGAAGATCTGCTTTAGATTTCTGGGAGATGAAGACTATATCTTCATCAAATATAACTGCTCCAACTTCTACTGTCTGGACAGAAAATACGCCAGTAAGTTTAGGGGAGTATTTAAGATACAGAAATAATATTTATGTCGTTAGCGTTGCTGGCATTACTGATGGTCCTGTCAATCCTCCAAGACATACCACAGGTGCTGCAACTAATGGAACTGCTCAATTAACATGGAATGCTCTAGCAGTAGACGAATTAGTATTTGATGGTATTAATGTATTAAAAGTTGGTCCAAATGCCGACGTACCATTGCAAGTTTCAAATGAACTTCAATTACTTGGTTCTGAAATTAAAACTCTATCGAGTGATCTTTCTATTACACCATTTACTGGAAAGAAAGCAATAATCAACACCACAACATCTCTAGTTATTCCATCTGGTACTAGTTTACAAAGAGGAATACCAGCAAGAGGATCGATTAGATATAACAGCACAATTTTACAATTTGAAGGATATGATGGTGCTAACTGGTCTTCTCTTGGTGGAGTTCGTGATGTAGACGGCAATACTTATATTATTCCAGAATTATCTGCTGGTAGTAATGAAAATATTCTATATTTTTATAATGATGGAAATAATAGTTTAAGACTTACTCCATTTGAATTAGTATTTGATAATGTCGATACAATTAGAAGTGTTGGTGGCAGTTTAGATATTAATGCTACTACCATTAATATTAATTCTGCTAATGTAATATTGCAATCATCGGCAACTACAACTAAATTGACAACTACTGCAGATGCGATAGAATTTGCAATTTCCTCTGGAATTTATGCAGATACTATATCTAAATTTACAGATACTGGTGCTTTATTATGGAATAGAACATGGGGAACAGGCACACCAACTTTTGTTGAATTATTCAAAAATGATTTGTCTGAATTTAAATTACGAGATCTAAATATTATAACAAAAGACATTCAACTAGTAAAAGGAACTACAGATTTTCTACCAATCTCTCTATATGCGCCAAGTAGTTCATATGGAGCAAAAGTAGTAATTTCTGCAGATAATGTTACATCTAATCATAGAGAACTGATTGAATTTACAGTAACTCATAAGGGTACTGATATATTCCATACAGAGTTTGGAAACGTAACAACTGGATTAAATATCTTTAGTTCTGATTTTTCTATTGATTCAAATAATGGTGATGTAGTTATTACGCCAACATTAACTTCTAGTGTTGCAGCAAGTGATGTTGTAAATATTACAGTAGTAATCACTCTTCTAAGAAAGTAAAATGGCAGTAAATAAAAAAGAATTCAGTTCTGTTGGAGGATTTTCAGTAGACGATGTTACTGTAATTAATTCTAATAGAGACTTTGAAAATATTAACACTCTGGAAATACAAAATAGAAATTTTTCTGATGCTTTCACAAAAACTTATATCTTGAGGGGAACAAATACTCAAGTATTAACTATTGATGGCATAGAAACAATTATTCTTCCAAATAATACTATGAATTTTGCTACTGCAAATATTGTAGGGGTAGATGATAATTCTGGTTCTGGAAATTATTCGATTAAATTAGAATCTGCAGTGAAAGTTGATGGCGTTGGAAATGTAACTTCTTTATCTACGTTATTTACCATTATAAAAGATACAGTACCAGCTGCTCAAACTTGGTCAGTGCAACCATTTGATTCGGGTTCTGTGAATAGATATAGTTATTCAACTTCAAAATCTGGAGGAGTTCAGACTGTAGTTTGGATTGCACATGTTGTAATCACTACTGTAGCCTTTGCATAGTAATAAATAAGAATAGTAGAATTAAAGTAATCTAGAGGGGCTCTTCGGAAAATGAGTTTACAGATTAATTCGGATAAGCAAATTATTCTTGGTTCAAATCCTTCTGTAATTGGAACTAACAATTACACAATTAGAGCAGGCGAGGGGGCGAATCAAAAAGAAATTTTCCGAGCTCAGTTATCAAATACAAATCTTCCCAGAATTGGTATCAACAGAACTGGAGAAAGAATTGAAAGAATTCAGGTAAATTCTGGAGGAGCATTATACAACACTGCTCCTTCTGTTACTTTAGGTCCTCCAAATCGTACTGGAGGAGTACAGGCAACTGCTTCAGCAATTGTAGCAAATGGTTCTGTCACCTTTATTACTGTTGATAATCCTGGCAATGGATATGACACTGCTCCAAGTGTAACTATAACTGCACAACCAGGAGATCCTGGAGCTGGTGCATCTGCTGTAGCATTTCTAGATACTGTAGATTTTGAACTTGATGTTAGTGGTGCAATTAGAACATCGACTTCAATTATTTCTGATACAGCAAGAGTTTTAAACTTAGACGTTGATAATTTTGTTACCCCTGATACTGCATTCAGGGGTCCAAATTTAAAAACATATGCAAATAATACAGGAGTACTTTGGGTTCCGAATACAATTATTGTTCATAGTGGGGATAATCCATATAGATATTATGGAGATAATATCTATCAAGCTTTAAATACTGGAGCAACTGGAACAACTCCTCCTACTCATGTAGATGGTATTGTATTAAATGGTGCGGTTCAATTAAAGCACATTGGTTTTAGGGTAAGCAGACCAACAGAACCATACTACAATACTTCTGGTAATTCTGGTTTATTTCCAAGATCTATCACTCCTTTGCAAGGAGACAGATCAGATAAAATTGCTACGACAGAATACGTACTAAATCTAGCAACAAATGATGTTGGCGGTCGTGTGTATGTTTCTGAACAAATTGGAGATGACGATAACGATGGTAGATCTGCAGTTGCTCCTGTAAGAACAATTAAAAGAGCATGTCAGATTGCTCAAGCAACTGTTGGAATAAAAGAAACTGTTATTATTGCTGGTGGAGAATATGTAGAAGATAACCCTATATCAATTCCTCCAGATTGTTCAATTATTGGTGATAACTTACGTCTCGTTATTGTACGTCCTGCAAACGCTAATAAGCACTTCTTTAAATTATCAGACAAAAATTATATCAATGGAATTACATTTAGAGATCTTGTAGATAGTAATAATGATCCAGTACATACTTGGAACTATGCAGTAGTATTTGATGATAAACAAAGAGTTTATTATGATCCAGCATCTGGTGGTGATTTTGGAAGATCATGGCCTATTGGTCATCAATTCTTTGGTGCAAACAAAGTAAGAATTCCTTTCAATTCAAATACTGGTGGATCTAATTTAACAGCAAATAGAGATTTATTTGGAACAAACAGTTTTGCTAGAGGTATAGTAACATCTGTAACTTTTAATGCTGTTAGTGGTCCAACTGCATACCAAAGTGGTGTTGTTGAAGCTACAGTAACTACTATTGATGGTTTTGATCAAAGTGAACCAATCAATTATTATGTTCCGACATTTTTTACTCCAACTAACGTTACTTACAATCCTTCAACTGGTATTGCAATTATTACTATTGCAAATCATGGATTTTCTAATGGTAGCTTAATTAAAGTTATTAATGATTCTTTATCATTTACACATGCTTCTGATGGAAATACTACTACTAGAACTTTCCCAAGACCAACAGATACAATTAGTGGAGTTTGGTTAGGTGTCAGTAACGTAAGTACAAATACTTTCCAAGTAAATCTAGGTGTATCTACAGATACTTCTGCTCGTACTTTTGTATCTGCCACTTCAAATGCGATTGCTTATGCAGCTGCAACATATGAATTTACAAGTATTGTTCCCGTTTCTATCAGAGCAGAAGGAGAAGTAACTTCAGAATTAAAAAATAGAACTACTAGTTATCCAATAACAATGGTAGATGGATCACAACAAGGAGATTTTAATGATGGTTTCCAAAGTACTTACTTTGGTAATAGTGAAAACTTGGGTGGTATTGTAGTTCAAACTGCTCAGTTAATTCCAGGAAGAATTGGATTTCATGAATTTAAAGAAGGAGAAATTGTAAGGATTGCTGGATTAACTGGATTACTTTCTCCTTTGAACGGTCTTCAAAGAATTTATAAAGTTATAAGAGATGCGGATGGTAGATCAAGAAGATTTGTAATTCCTAAAATTATAAGTGGATTTACAGGAACATCAGAACCTGTTGGTGCAACAGTAACTGCATATACAAATTATGTAACTCTAACTCTTCTAAATTCTCCAAACAAATTAGTACTTCCTAATCCAGTTTCTAGAAGATTTCAAGATGCATGTACTTACATTAGAAATAATTTAGATTTTATTTCTGATGAAACTGTAAAGCAAATTAATGACGAATTTGCACAAAAATGGTTTACTATAAGTAATGTAAGTGGAAATAGTTTTGACATCAATACTCAACCAAATGCTTTTGCTCATACTTATGTAAATGGTGGTACAGTAACTTTTAATAATAATACTTATACTGTTACTGCTTTTACGTACAATAATGTTACTGGTGTAGGAACAATAACCACTGCAAGTGCTATTGGAGCTGTTAATGGTAATGTTGTAAAAGTTGAAAATCTTTTAATATCTTGTTCTCAGGGGGAAAAATTATATCCAGGATTTAACATTCCAAATGGTGATGCAAAGTGCTATAGAGATGTTAAGCACTTTTTAAATTCTATAGTAATGGATTTAGAATTTGGAGGAAATTATAATGTCGTAGAAGCAGCAGAGAGATATAAAATTGGAACTCAAATTGGTTATATTTCAAATGAAATTACAGAAACAGTAAGAGCTTTTCAAATTGCAACAGAACTTGCAATTTTAGCAATGAGAAACTGGAGGACTGGAAATGGAACTGTAGGAAATCCAACTTATATTCCAAAATATTCTTCTATTGCCAGGTATTTTGATGATACTGTAATTACAGCAACTGCAGGTTCACCTGCATGTGCTAATGTTGCATCTGCTATTACTACTCTTTCCTATGCATTTGTTGATATTATTTCAAATAATTCTACTGGTACTTACTTAGATGCTGGGTATTTAATTGCGAAAAATATTGATTTGATTGCAGATGAGGCGCTAAGATTTGCTAAAACTTCATTCCCAACTTTAAGTTTAAGTTATCTTGATGAAAGCAAGTGTAAGAGAGATATTAAATATATTTTACGTTCTCTCAGAAGAGATTTAGTATTGGGTGGAAATGCTGGTATTGTAACAGCAGCAGAACTATATTTTACTGGTAGTTTACTAACTGGAATTCCTTCGGCAGAATTAGTTCCTACAATAACAGCATTTAATAAAGCTAGGGATCTTGCAATTCAATCAACCCGAAATTGGAGTAATGGAACAGTAGCAACAACAACTCCAATAGGTGCTACTTATAATTCTACTACTGGTGTTCTTAACGTAACTTTTGCAAATCCAACTACTCCAGTAACAACATCACACAGGATTGCATTTAAAGAGGGCGCTATTACATTTAGTTGCCCATCTAATGGTGGAGGAAACTTAGCAAGTCCAACAGTAACAGATCGCAATTATGGAAATAGTTTAACTATTACAAATGTAAGCATTGCTGGTGGGAATACTACTGTTACTGTTAATGTTGGGGATGCTGGTACTGCTACAGGAGTAACTCATACGTTTGTAAGTGCATTAGCAAATGGAACTATCATTGTCTACGATCCTGTTACTACATTTACATCTCCAGTTACAAAATATGAAAATTGGAATATTTTACTATCAGGAGGAACTCTTTGTGCTAACGTTGCTTCCACAATTACAAATTCATTTGCTTTATTAGAAGATATCTTAGATGGAACTATAGCACCTGGAGCTACAACAAAGACATATGGTACATCATATACTTTACAACCAACGTATCCTGACAATGTTGTTGGCGATGGTAGCGGCAAATTTATTACACCTCTGGGATTCTATGATGATTTGCCTGTAATTGAAGCATCTCCATATATTCAAAATTCTTCAATAATTTCTTTTGCTGGAGGAAGTGGTTGTGAAATTGATGGTGATAAGGTACAACAACCAAACTCTCCAAGACCAGGATTAGAAGATGATCCAAATAATCCAGGAGGAACTCCTAGAGCAGCTTTCCCAAATCAGGGTAAATCAATGGTTGCTTCTGCATTCACGATTGTATCATTTGGTGGTACTGGATATAGAGTAATCAACGATGGATATTGTCAATTAGTTTCTGTATTCGTTATTTTCTGTACTGATGGTGTACTATCAGAGAGTGGAGGATATGCTTCAATTACTAACTCTGCAACAAACTTTGGCATCTATGCTCTAAGAGCAATAGGATTTAGCAGAGATCCATATCAATTTGATATTGGAACTGTTTCTAATGTTTCTGCCACTGTAGGAACTGGAAGAACTATTCTTACGGTATCTGGTCTTGGAAGACCACCTCTAGAGCATTATATTGTTAAGTTTACTGATTATACAAATAATAATCCTGCAATTGAATATTTTATTGAATCCATTGATAAAAACAGTATTTCTGTTAGTGCTCCATATACTGCTACATTTACAGTAAATGAAGCAATGAGTTTGAAGAGGAAAAGCGATAATGTTGTAGTTGCTCCTTCGACCGCAGAACTAGGCGGTAAAGCAATTCAATTGCACAGACCTTCGATTGTTAACTCTTCAGGACATACTTGGGAATATGCTGGTTCTGGTACAAACTATAATGCTCTACCAGAAAACGGTGGTGTCAAGATTGAAGCATACGAACAGGTATCACAACAATATGGTCGTGTATATACCTCAGGTACTGATGAACTTGGGGACTTTAAAGTTGGTACATTTGCAAAGATTGAAAACAGAACTGGTGCCATCACATTTACTGGAACAGTTAGCATTTCTGAAGTTGAATTCTTAAAACTGAAAGGTGGTACTGTTGTTGTTACTGGATTTGATTCATCTCCAACGCTAGGTGGTGCTTTTTCATCGGATGAAAAACTTCCTACTCAAAAAGCAGTTAGAGATTATATTACAAATAATTTAGGACAGTATATTAACAAACCATTCTCAACAAATGCTGTTCCTAGAGCACTCGTAGAACTTACAGATAGTGGTAAAATTTCTATTGACCAAATCCCTGCTCTAAGACCATTTAGTGTTTATACCGTTGCAAATGTAACAGAAAGATTAGCAATTGAAGGTGCTCTTGCTGGAGATATTGCTATCCAACAAGATACATCAACGTCATATATTTTGAACAATGATCTTGATAGTTTATATTTTGCATATCCAATTACTCTAACTGATATTAATGGTAATCCTTTAGATTTCAATACTAACTCTATTTTAACTGGCAGTGGAACTACTGGTCAGTTGCAAGTTCTTGAACACAGAAGAGGTGTTGTATATACTATCAATATTACAAATCCAGGTAGTGGATACACTTCTGCGCCAGCAGTTGTAATTAGTGGAGGAAGTCCTGGCGCTGGATCAGTCGCTGCTTTTGCTACAACAACGATTGCAAATGGTCAAGTTGTAACAGTTAAACTTACATTATTTAATGGGTATGTTGGAGGAAAAGGATATACTGCTGTTCCTACAGTAACAATTGCAGCTCCAGGGGCTGGTGGTACACAGGCTACCGCAGGTGCTTTAGTTGAAAATAGAGTATACGGAAAAGTTGTCAACAACCTCAAGATAGAAGATACAGATACAATTCAATCAAATGATTCTCCAAGTGTTGCGGTTGATATTACAAGAGTAGTTAATACTTCAGCATCTAATGTTAATAACTGGGTATCATTATCTTCTCAGACTATTTCTGCAGATAATATTACAGAAGGTATTATTTCTCCTGCAAGACTTTCTTCTGACAGCACTGCGGCTAACTCATTTACTTTTTTAAGAGGAGATCAATCATTTGCTCCTGTAGTACAATCAGTTAAGGGAACAGAAACAAGATATTTTGAGATAACTAATACTGCTGCATCTTCTAGTAGCAATACATTAAGATTTGCATCGACTGGTCAACCTTTAGTTGGGCATACTGTTGTTGCTAATGTTGGTGGTATTCCTGCAAATACTACTATTCAAAGTATTGAGACTACTGGTGGTAATACCACTATAACTTTAAATAATCCATTAACTGCATCTATACCATCTGGTACAGTAATTGAATTTACACGACCAACATCACCACTTCTATTTGATACTTCATTCACTCAGGGAAGTTTTGTAGAAAGCGCAATCGTTCAAAATGGAGGATCAGGTTTCTCATCAAACGGAATTTATTATAATGTACAAGTAAATGGAGGAACTGGAACTGGTCTAAAAGCTAATTTTACAATTACAAGTGGATCTATTTCAAATGTTGTAATTACTAGTAGCGGTTCTGGATATACTTCAGATTTTGGTGTCAATGCAATACCTGCTGGACTTCCTTCTGGTGGTTCTGGTATTAATATTTTATTCAAAATTAATACAGTAAGTAAGAATTATGCTAATGTCGCTATGGACATTAGAAGAGTTGATGCACAAACAATCAATGCTGATCCTTATGGAAGAGCAGGTGTTGGAAGATTTGATAAGTCACAATTCTTTCTTGGTCTTGATGGCGATGGATCGGTAAGATTAAAGACTGGTCCTGGATCAAATTTAAATGCGGATAAATTAGATAATGAGGAAGGATCTTATTACTTAAATTCCGCAAACCAAAATGCTGGAATTTTACCAGTAGATAGATTGTCTGGAACTTATAGAATTTCTATTACTGGTAATGCAGAAGGTGGTGCTGATAGACTTACAACATTAACAACCAATAGTACTACAAGTCCTGTTCCTAGTGATATTAAAGAGGGCGTTACTGCAGCAACTAGAGATAATACAGCAGATGGTTTGAATGTCGCTGGAAGCAAGCATTTGGTTCTTTCTATTAGAAATGGTGGTGTTGGAACTGATGCTACTTATGGTGGTGTTAGACAATTAGCATTTGCTGATGATAATTCAATGTATCTTAGAGGTACAGGATCTGGAGTATCTAATTTTGGAAGTTGGGCAAAAATATGGTCTTCTGGAAATCATGGTCCTGGTAGTGGTTTGGACGCAGATCGTCTTGATGGAAGACAAGGAACTTGGTATAGAAATGGATTAAATTTAAATTATGGTACAATTATTGATAGACACCTACCCACTTTCCAAGAAGCAAAACAGTTTGAAGATTCTATTACAATTAGAGAGATTACTAGTCAACCAGTTTTTAACATTTATATTTCTGGTCAAGCACTTGTTACTGATCCATTTACTGCAACATCTGCTGTTAATCTTTATAATGATCTAGATCAAAATGTTGGTAATTTAACAATTAATAGTGTTACTGTTAATAATGTTACTGATCCAACAGAAGACTACACTATTTTAAATGTGGTCTTAACTAATGGAGGATTTAGTGGTGCTACTAGAGTTGGTACTACTGCTACTAGTGTTCCTTTTGATGATTATTGGTTAGATGTTGTTGGAACATTTGAAGTTGCAAAACTTGCAAGTGTATCTGGAGGAACTGCCAGATTAACAATGGGTAGAAACAATGGTGTTTCCACTGAACCAGCGATTTACTTTAGAACAAGTGCATTAGCTGCTTCAAATTATAACAGTGCAATCATTGCTCGTGGAGGAAATGCTGCTGATGGAAGTGGTATTTTAGAATTTAAAGTTGCAGATCCAAACTCTCTACTTGTAAATAACTTAACTATTTGGAACTCTGGCAATATTACTTTTGATAATGGGAATACTCCAAACACTGGAGTTAGAAGAGATACAAACGGCAATTTTACTGCTGGCACAATTACAGCAAATCTAACTGGTGCTGCTTCAGCAAACGTTCTAAAAGCAGGTGATACCATGACTGGTTCACTTACTTTAACTGGAGCATCTTCTAATTTAATTGTTGGAGGAACTTTAGGTGTTACTGGAAATGCTACATTAACTGGCAGTTTAACTGTTGACACAAATACCTTAATAGTCAATTCCACAAGTGATTTAGTTGGCGTTGGTTTAAATCCATCTACGGCAGCAACTACTAACAGCAAACTTCAAGTTTTCTCTGGAGCACTTGGAACTACTGCTGGTAATGCTACCTATATTGCTTCTTTTGAAAACACTTCATCTAATTATAGTAGATTATTAGTATGGCAAAGAAGACATACTAATGGTGCGGATTGGACTACTTCATCCACAAGAATTCAACAAAGAATTGATGTAACTGATCAAGCTTATATTGAATTCAACCCACCTGGATCAACATTTGGTCTTGCTCTTGGTACAAATTCTATTTCAAGAATTGTAGTTGATCAAACTGGATTGGTTGGAATTGGAAAATCTGCTGCTTCTGGATTTATATTTGATGCGGCAGGTAAAGGTAGATTTGAAGGAGGTTTAGAATTAGATACCGCTAATGATAATAGTGGAACATTTGTTACATTTTTAGGTGCTAGTACGTCTAAAAACTTTAGAATTGGTCATGAATTAACTAACGCTAATGTCTTTGAAATTAATCCTTCTACAACAAATGGAGGATCGACATTTACCGTTCCAGGATTAACAGTCAAAGCACCTGCTGGAGCAGTTACTGAAGTTAGAGTTGGTATTGGTGTTGCTAATCCACAGTACAGTTTGGATGTAAATGGTAATGTAAACTTTAGTGGCACAATTACAGCAAATGGTGCTACATTAACTAGTTCAAATTGGACAAAAGCAACTAATACTTTAGATATTTACAGAATGTCTAAAGTTGGTGTAAACAAAGTAAATCCACAATATACTCTTGATGTTGGTGGAGAAATCAATCTCACTGGCGTTCAAAGAGTAAATGGAGATCCTCTTTGGTTAGATGCATACGGAGTAATTAGAGTAACTAGAAATCTAATTTCTCAAAATGTAATTATTCCTTCTGGTACAAATGCTCAAAGTACTGGACCATTAATAATTCAATCTGGATTTTCAGTCACCGTTGAAACTGGTGGTGCGTGGACAATTGTTTAATTAATAAATAGTAAATAAAAAAGGGTTAAAAATGAGTACTTTAACTGTTGCAAGCATTTCTGGTCCAGCAAGTAATTCTTATATTATGGATGTAGCATCTCTTGCTATATTGAGATCTGCTGCTAATGATTTTAGAGTCACTGGAATTCAAACTACTGGTGGCACTAATATGATTGATTTCAATAATTCCACTAATCTTTGTACTTTAGAGGCGAGAACAAGAGTTGTAGCTGCATATTCAGAACCTATCAATATGAATAACTCTATGAGTGGCAATACTATTACTTGGAATTTAGATGCTAGTAATAATTTCTTTGTTAATGTTCCTGGAAGCACAACTTGGACGCTGGGAACTCCATCAAATATGGTTGATGGGAAATCGGGAATTATTATGGTAGCATTAAATGGAAGTTCTAATATGAATTTTGCTGGATCTACATTTGTTTTTAAAGACGGAACTGCTCCGTCATTTTCGGGAAGTACTTTGAATATATTAGCATATTATGTTCAAACAGATCCTAGAAATGGAAATCGCAGAATTGTAATTATTCCTACACTAAATATGGGTTAATAAAATATGTTAAACGCAGAAATTATTGCTACTCCTCCAGCTGGAGGAGGAAATTTTTTTGGAGATGGATCTAGTGGAAGTTACAACTCTGGAGGTAATGATAGTTTTGGAGTTTCTGGTGCCTCTGGATATAATGGTGAACTGGTGCATAGACAATTTACCAGTTTTTCTAAACCTGGAGGATCACTGACTACTAATAATTTTTGCAGGGGTCTTTTTATATTGTGCCAGGGTAATTTTTCAAACTCTGGAACTATTACTATGAAAAGTAGAGGTCCTTGTGCTAGTGCAAATGGTGATTTATTATGGACTTGCAGAGCTGCAGCTGGGCAAGGATTTAGTTCTACTCAAGGTTCAAATTTTAATGAAGCGAGTGGTAGTTTTCAAACAATTATTAATCAAAATAGTCAAAGACTTACTGGACAAGGAGCTGGGTGGAGAACTTTTAATTTAAACAGAATTGGAGCTGGAAACCAATCTAGTGGTGGAACAGGACAAACTGGTGGCGGTGGTAGAGGAGCAACTGCTTGGAATGGTGGTGGATCTGGCGGGTTTGGAAGTTATGGTGGACCATGGTCTGGTGGCGCTGGCGGCGGTGGTGCTCGTTCTAGTACTGGTGGTAACGGAGCTCCCTGGGGATGTGGCGGAGGAGGAAGTTCTGGAAACTGTGGAGGATGTGGAACTGGTGGAGGAGCTGGAAATGGTAACGGAGGCGGTGGAGGTCCTTATGGACAAAATTGTTCTGATAGTGGAGTAGGAGGATTAATTGTAATTGTTGTAGGAGGAAATTTTTTCAATAATGGAACTATAACTGTTCAAGGATCTAGAGGTTGTGATGCTGGTAATGGATGGGCAGGTGGTGAAAATGCTGGTGGGGGCGGATCTGGTGGAGGACAAATTTTAATTCTATACGCTGGCAGTTATACAAATAATGGAACTATTACTGCTGCTGGTGGTTCTGGTGGATGGGGCAATGGTCCATTTGGTGATAGTGGTGGCAATGGATCTGTTCAGATTGCACAAATTGGATTATAATGCTATAATAAAATTATTTAATTATAAAATGCATGAGTAAGATTGAAATCTTTTATTATCCAATATACAATTTTAATTGGATGGATAAAGAGATGTTGCATCATCCATTAGCAATGGATGATGTTTTTATACCTATACAAAAAGTATCTGAACTTGAAGACCATAAATCTTATGAATATTATAACTGTCCTGCATGGAAAAACTGGTCACAAAAAACATTTCTATTTCATATGCAATATGATATAGAAATAACTATTGATAAAAACGATCAAACTTGGTTTACAGATAAAAATCCAAATATGGTATTGTCTACTGAAGGATGGTATACAGGTGCAGAACCTGTAATTCAAGTAGCAAATTCTTTTTGTATGTGGACCAAATCAAAAAATATTATTTTTGAATGCATTCCATATCCAAGAACTTGTATAAAAAATAACATGGAAGTTATATCTGGTAACTTTCCTATTTCTGTGTGGGAGAGAACCACTTCTTTGGGATTTAGAATTTTAGATACTTCTAAATCAGTTCAATTGAGACGAGGAGATCCAATTTATTACGCCAGATTTCATACTCCTTCCTTCAAAGATACAGTAGTTATGACTAAAAAAATTCCTCCTGATGAAGTTATTACAAAAATAAATCAGCATCTACTGTTAAAAAATTATGGAAAAAATCTATCCTGGAAAACTATGTTAAATAGAAGGGAGCAGGAAGAAAAACTTTCCAAGTGTCCTTTTAGTTTTTTATATAAAAAATCATGACAAAAAAATTATGTGTCGTTGGCGGCGGAACTGCTGGCATTTTATCTGCTTTATCTCTTGTAAATTTAAAGTCTTCTGTGAAAGAAGAAGAAATACAAGATATACAAATTGATTTTTATACTGGAGATCCTGATAGTATTACCGCAGTAGGAGAATCAACAACTCATGATGTTATGTCTTTATTGTGGAAAACTTTAGGATTTAATCCAGTATTCAATAGTTTCAAAGAATGTGATGCTACTGTAAAGCACGCTGTTGAATTTATTGGATGGGGCAAATCTGGCAAAACAACATTTTCTCCATTTAGCGGTGAGAGAATTGCTTGTCATTTTAAAAATAGTAAGTTTCAAAAACTTGCTATGGAAATGCTAGATGAAAATAAACAAATCAATGTAATTAAAGAAACAGTAAATATTGATGATATTAAAAATCAGTACGAATTTGTTTATGACTGCACTGGATTTTCTGGCAACAAAGATGATTATATTGTATTTGAGGAAGTTCCAGTAAATCATGTTGCTGTAGTTCATATCCCATTTAAAAATCCTCATGCTGGAACTACAAAGCATGTTGCAACTCCAGATGGATGGTGTTTTGAAATTCCTTTGAAAAATGAAACTTCTATTGGATGGTTATTTAACCATGATATTACTTCCGTAGAAGAAGCAAAATCTAATATGATTGAGTATATAAAAGAAAAGTATGATCTGAATATGCTGGAATATGATATGACAGAATTTTCTTTTGTATCTGGAATGAAACAAAAACCTATAGAAGGAAATGTATGCGTCAATGGTAATGCATTATTTTTTATTGAACCAATGGAAGCAAATACTCTTCAATTGGTTAATTTTGCTCAACAAATGTATATTGAAATTTTAAATCCAAATAATCCTTCTCCATTGGATTATAAAATTGAAATGTATTCAAAAGAAGTTACTACAAGAATTAATCATACAAGAAAGGTTATTGCTTTGCATTACTTAAATGGATCGGTATATGATACTCCATTCTGGCAACATGCTAAAGAAAAAGCATATAATTTCTTAAAAAATGATTTACAGTTCATTAAGTATGTAATTAATATGCATAAAGGAGATACATTTTTTCCTATTGATAATGAGTATGGTAATTATGCTACTCATAATTTTCTTCTATGTGTTCGTGGATTAGAATTAGAAGAAACCTTAGAAAAAATGTTCTGGGATTACATCGAAGAAAATGAATATATATACGTAGAAGCAACTGACATGATCCTAAATAATTTAGGAGTACAAATGTTCAATACATTAGACAATCCTTTAATTAAAGGACCACTAGAAAATTCGCCAACCTTTAGGAAGAAATATGTCTACTAATTACAAAATTACGAATATTATTCCATTCGTAACTAATACAGAGTATCATACAAATGTAGTTTCAAAAATTGTTTATACTTATACAGCGCAAAAAAATGATGCTGAAGTATCTGCAACTAGAGAAATTGTAATGGATATTTCTCCTGAAATCCGTGGATTTATAGAATTTGAAAATCTTTCGGAAGAAGATATTCATAAAATCATTGAGGGTCATGTTTTCGATATTTCTCTTAAAAAATTCTTAGACGAAGAATTTGATAAGATTGCATCACAACCAGAGCAAGCAGCATTCTCATTTCAACTTTCTACAGAACCATCAGCAGAAACTGTCTTAGATAAAGCTCCAGATTATGTTTTATCTCAAAAAGAAACTGAATGTATTGAAATTTTTAATGCTTTGAGACCCATTTGTACAAAACCAATTGATAGTACTTTTGTAATGAGTGTACATGCTCAAATGAAAAAGAATGGTAGCACACTTGAAGAAATTAAAAATTTTATTGTTGAGCATAAAGACAATATTCCAGAACCAGGATTATATCTTTCTATCTCTAGAGGAAATGATGCTCACAATCTAATCGGTGCTATTGAAGATGTTCCTGCAGATGTCTTACTGGTAAATCCAGATCCTGATGCTGAAAATTATTATAAAGTATGATTGTTCAATTAGATTATATATCATGTCCCATACTAGTATCTAAATTTAAAGAGCATGAATTAATTAAGGATAAATTATTATCATCAATTAATTCTCAAAATTTTTCATCTGTAAACTATTCTAATTCATATATTACTAGATCTGACTGGAATGAAGCAAAGCATTCCCGCAGTGAATATATGAATATTCTTTTTCCTTCATTGGGATACCACATGGAAGAAGTTTATTCTTATTATGGATATAAAAGAATAAACATTCACAACTGCTGGTTTCAGCAGTATACTAAAGGCAGTGGACATATGTGGCACATCCATATGGATTGTCAATGGACAAATGTTTATTATCTTGAAATGCCAGAGGATGCTCCATTCTTAGAAGTAAAAGATCCTCTAAAAAATAAAATATCTCAAGTAAAAGTCAAGGAAGGTGATATTATTTCTTTTCCTAGTTTTGTTATGCACCGATCTCCAGAGATTACGTGCGACACTAGAAAAACTATAATATCATTTAACTCATGTGGAGATATAGACTAAATAAAGTATACTTCATTAATATCGATAATCATGGACATTGAAACTCTTAGAAAAAATTTTAATGATCAACTTGCAACTGCTGAAAAGCAGATCAATGATCTAAGAGAAAATCTTAAAAAAGCAGAAGAGTATAAAACTAAATTGCTTGGTGGATTAGAAACTCTAGAACTACTAGAAGGTCAATCAGAAGAAGCAGAAGAACTGCCTACTGAATGACTTAAATCCCTACTTCATAAATAGAAGTAGGGATTTTTTGTATCTAATTAAATGGCGCAGCCATCAACTAGACAGGGGTTAATTGACTTTTGTAAACGTCAATTAGGTGCTCCAGTATTACAGATTAATATAGATGATAGTCAGATAGATGACATCATTGATACTGCTATTCAATTTTATCAGGAATGGCATTACGATGGTGTAGAAACCATGTATCTAAAACATGAGATTACAGCAGATGATGTAACAAGATTTAATTCATCTGATGAAACTACAAATACAGCAGCACCAGATGCTGCTGTTTGGACAAATAGAAATAACTTTATTGAAGTTCCTGATCATGTCATTGGTATTACAAAAGTATTTGGTGTTTCTTCTAACTGGGTAAGAAACGATTTATTTGGATTAAGCAACCAATATTTCTTAATGGATATTTTTGGTTTTTCTTCTGGATTTACTTTTGGTAATTTTGATATGAGTAATTATTATATGATCCGCCAATATTTTGAAACCTTAGATATGGTTGTTAATACTGGTGCTTTAGTACAATTTAGATTTAACAAGCGTCAAGATCGTTTATATATTGACGTAGATAAATCAAGAATGGTAGAAGGACATTATTTACTTATTGAATGCCATCGTGCTCTTGATCCTGGATCTTGGTCTCAAGTATACAACGATGGTTTCTTAAAGCGTTATGCAACATCACTAATGAAAAAACAGTGGGGTATGAATTTAACGAAGTTTAATAATGTTCAATTGCCTGGCGGTATTACTTTAAATGGTAGACAGATTTATGAAGATGCTCTAGCAGAATTGGAGCAGTTAGAAAATGATATGCCTACAAAATATACTCTTCCACCAATCGACATGATCGGATAAGATGCCTACTAGTCCTCATTTTCCCACTTATTATAGCGGATATTCTGGAGAACAAAATCTCTATCAAGATCTAGCGGACGAACAAATTAAGTTGTTCGGATCTGATATTTACTATCTTCCTAGAACTATTTTGAAAGAAAATACTTTAGATGATATCATTTATTCAAAGTATCAATCACAATTTCAAATAGAAATGCTTTTAGAAAATGTGACTGGGTTTGGAGATACATCAGAATTTATTAGTAAATTTGGATTACGTTTGACTGATGAAGTTAAATTTAGAGTATCAACTCGTAGATGGGATCAATCTGTCACTCAATATTCTCCCGCTTTAAACGTTCCTGGAAGACCTAACGAGGGAGATCTATTATATTTTCCTCTCACTCAAGATTTATATGAAATAAAATTTGTAGAACGAGAAAGTCCTTTTTATCAATTTGGTAGAATTCAATTCTACACAATGACTGCAGAAATTTATGAACTCGGTGATGATGAAATAGATACTGGAGTTCCTACAATTGATGAGATTGAAACCCAATACTCTGCTGCCATCAAGCTGGTTATGGATCCTGGTGGTATTGGTAACTTCACAGTTGGTGAAGAGATTGTTGGTGATGAGTTCCTCGCAAGGGCAACATCAGCAATTACTGGTGGTGCTGTGAGTGGCACTACAATCAGCGATGGTGGAGCATTCTACAATCCAGCAATTCCTCCAGTCGTCACGTTCTCGGCACCTCCTGCGGGTGGTACACAAGCTACAGGAACTGCTGTAGTATCTGCGAATGGTATTGTAACTGGTATCACGCTAACCAATCCTGGAACTGGTTACGTCTCTGCTCCTACAGTTACGATTGACTACTCACCAAAAGATAACAGAGCAGAGGTCAAGTCTTGGAATCCTGCAACTCGTACTTTAGAGGTTATTAATAGAACTGGAATATTCACTACTGCCGAGACGATTACTGGTATTACATCTAGTGCGAAGTGGAGCCCATTTACTTTTGACACTCTAAATAATACTAACAGCAACTACGATCAAAACAGAGATATTGAAGATAATGCTGATGATATTCTAGATTGGACTGAAAGAAATCCATTTGGTGAATATGGAAATTACACAGGTAGCATCTAATGTTAAGATCACATTTTTATCACGAGATATTAAGAAAAAATATTATTGCATTTGGAACTCTATTCAATAATATAGAACTGCAAAAAAGAAATCCGCAGACTGGGGATATTATTGAAACTGAAAAAGTTCCTCTAGCTTATGGACCCAGACAAAAGTTTTTAACTAGATTGGAACAAAATCCAAATGCTGGGGCTGGTAAAAACATTGCTATTCAATTACCACGATTATATTTTGAAATGACAGGTGTTTCATATGACGGCGCAAGAAAAACAAGTCCTATTCAAAAATATAAAAAAATTATTGAAAATAATGGAACAGAATTGAGAGTGCAATATGTACCTGTTCCATACAATATTGATTTTGAATTAGGCATTATTGCTAAAAATCAAGATGATGGATTGCAAATTCTTGAACAGATTTTACCATATTTTCAACCATCATTTAATATAACTCTTAACATGATACCTGATATGGATGAAAAGAAAGATATTGCTATTGTTTTAAATAACATCAATTATGAAGATGATTGGGATGAAAGTTTTCTTAATAGAAGAAGTATTATTTGGTCTCTTAGCTTCACAGCAAAATCATACGTTTATGGACCATTTAATCAAGCAGATGTTATCAAGAAAGCAATTATTCATGAAACTGTTGGCGATCTAAATGTTTCGAGAAGAAATGCTACATATCAGTATACACCAAAAGCACTTACGGATCAAGATGGTGATGGTGATGTAGATGCAGCAGATACAAATCTATTGACTGGTGAAGATGATTTTGGATTTAATGAAGGTATAGAATTCTATTAATTATGAGCTTAGAAGAAAACATGAAAGAAATATTAAATATTGATATTGAACTTGTCGAGCAAGAAAAACCTGCTCTAATAAAGCATGGTGATAAGGATGACCGCACAGAAGATTATGAATATACCAGAGGGGAGTTATACAACCTCATCAGCAAGGGTCAGGAGGCGGTACAAGGCGCCTTGGAGGTCGCACAGGAGAGCGGACACCCTAGAGCGTATGAAGTCGCTGTGAACGCCATGAAGCAGGTAGCAGATATGACTGACAAGCTTGTAGATCTTCAGAAGAAGATGAAGGATCTAGATGCCGAGAATAAGAAGGTCACCAACGTCACGAATAATTCTTTGTTCGTTGGTTCTACAGCTGACCTTCAAAAGATGATCAAGGAGATGGGTAAAAATGACGGTTGAGATAAATATAAAATAAATGGTAAAAAATGTCTTATATTAGACACGATAAAGATAACAATCTAGTTGTCCCACAACCAACATCCAATACTATAACACTTTACGGTGGAACTGAAGGTTGGTCTGCAATTACATACAAAGCATGGAATGGGAATTACGTTGCTAGAAATTTAGATAATACAGTAAGAACCCCTGGAACATATCAAGCAAGAAAATCTGATAATACAGTCAGAACTCCTGCTGCGTATCAACGTCACGATAAAGATAATAATCCTATCTTAAGTTAGATTCTATAATGAAAGACTTTAAAGAAATCAAAGATCTTGCTGAACTTGCAAGAAATCTTATTGCCGAAAAAGCAAAAGAGAAAAAGGAAGAAGAAGTTCGTTTCTGTAAGCTCTGCCAAAAACCAGAGACAAGAAAAGAATGCTGCTATGGTGAGAAAGCATGGGATCGTTTTGCTGTTCCCATTCAATCAGTTAAGAGAGAAGAATTAGACCTATCCGTAGACCTATCAGATCATTTTGAACTGGAGGAAGGTGCTGCTTGGACTCGTAAAGCAGGACAGAATAAAAAAGGAGGTCTGAATGAGAAGGGGCGTAAATCTTATGAAAAAGAAAATCCTGGAAGCGACCTTAAAGCACCTTCAAAGAAGGTTGGAAATCCCCGCAGGGCGTCATTTTGTGCCAGAATGAAAGGCATGAAATCAAAGCTAACCTCCAAGAAAACTGCCAGCGATCCAGATAGTAGGATCAACAAATCGCTTCGTGCGTGGAATTGCTAGAAAATACAGTATAATTACTTCTAGAGTGTCAAAAAATTATGAGACTAAAAGAAGAAGATATCGCACGTCTTATTATTGCGTGCGAATATTATAAAGAAAATACTGGTTCCGAGTGGATGTGGGAACAGTATGACGATATTGTACAGAGATTGAAAGTTTATAGAGAACAATACTCTATGAAAGAGTAGTATTTCTTAATATTACTCTGAACCTAAAATCTCTTTGTAATACTTATCTTATATTTAATATAAGATATTTTAAACAATTTGTAACCAAACGTAACATTATTTTTTGCTACATAGCTTATAATATTTGTAGCAGAGAGTTACAATATGTACGGTTCTTATTTTATTATCGTGTTCTTCGCAATCCTAGTGGCATACGCTGGGGTTGATGAAACTTTGAAACTCTTTGCTTACGCTGACCTTCAGGTACGCTATGCGTTCGTTAGAGTTCAGATGAAATGGATGGGGTGGAAACTTAAGAGGCAACTGATTAAGGATACCACCGACTTCCAAAAGTTCCTTGAAAAATACAATAATGAACACAAAAACTTGTCCTAAATGTGGTGCTATGTGGATTGGTGAACAGCACTACTGGACTGGCACAAATAAACTTGGCAACGAATTAGATCTTGCTGGGTTGGTCTGTAATAATCTTGGAGATGATACCTGTATCAATCCCTGCCGTGGCAAAGAAGGTGGCGTCACCTGGAAAAAAAGATTGAAGGAGTTGGAAGAGGACCATCCCTAAATATCAAGTAGTAATGTAACTTATAGTGTCAGACCAAATTTATCTTGGCAATCCGCTTCTAAAAAAAGCAAATGTCCAAATTGATTTTACAAAAGAACAGATCAAAGAATACATCAAATGTAAAAATGATCCTGTTTATTTTACAAAAAATTATGTAAAGATTGTTTCTCTTGATGAAGGTCTCATTCCTTTTGAAATGTGGGACTTTCAAGAAGAATTAATTAGAAAATTTCACACAAATAGATTTAATATTGCAAAACTTCCTAGACAAACAGGTAAGTCTACCACTGTTGTTTCTTACTTACTTCACTACTTATTATTTAATGATAACGTTAATATTGGTATTCTGGCAAACAAAGCATCAACTGCTAGAGACCTTTTAGGACGTTTAGCGACTGCATATGAAAATTTACCTAAGTGGATACAACAAGGTGTCGTTGTATGGAATAAAGGTAATATAGAATTAGAAAATGGATCTAAGATTTTAGCAGCATCCACATCAGCATCTGCTGTCCGAGGAATGTCATTCAATATTATTTTCTTGGACGAATTTGCTTTCGTTCCAAATCACATTGCTGACGATTTTTTCTCGTCTGTATATCCCACAATTTCATCGGGTTCAAAAACAAAAGTTATTATTATTTCTACCCCATATGGTATGAACCACTTCTACAAGTTGTGGATGGATGCTCTGAAGGAAAGAAATGGATATATGTACCATGAGGTACATTGGTCTCAAGTTCCTGGTCGTGATGCTAGGTGGAAAGAAGAGACAATTAAAAATACTTCCGAACGGCAGTTCACTCAAGAATTTGAATGTGAATTTTTAGGATCTCAGGACACATTAATCTCTGCATCTAAATTAAAATCTTTAGTATTTGATACTCCTCTCAGTTCTAATAAAGGATTGGATGTTTACGATAAACCAACTGATAAGAACGAGTACATCATCACTGCTGATGTGAGCAGGGGAGTTGGAGGTGATTATTCTGCTTTTATTGTTTTCGATATTACAACAGTTCCATATAAAATAGTAGCTAAGTATAGAAACAATGAAATAAAACCAATGCTCTTTCCAAACATTATTAATGATGTTGCAAGAGCATATAATAATGCATGGGTTTTATGTGAGGTTAATGATGTTGGAGATCAAGTAGCATCTATTCTAAATTATGATTTAGAATATCCAAACGTATTAATGTGTTCAATGAGAGGTAGGGCGGGTCAAATCGTTGGACAAGGATTTTCTGGAACTAAAACTCAACTTGGTGTAAAGATGAGTATTACTGTTAAAAAAGTTGGGTGTGCTAATCTAAAAGCTATCGTAGAAGATGATAAACTATTGTTTAGAGATTATGAAATTATATCTGAACTTACCACATTTATTCAGAAAAAGCAATCGTTTGAAGCAGACGAAGGATATCATGATGACCTTGTAATGTGCTTGGTCATTTTTGCTTGGTTAGCAGTACAAGATTACTTTAGAGAAATGACGGACAATGATGTTCGTCAAAGAATATACGAAGAGCAAAGAAATCAAATCGAACAAGATATGGCTCCATTTGGTTTCATTACTACTGGTCTTGAAGGAGATGAAGGATTTGTTTCTGATGGAACTATTTGGTATGGTGATACACAAGAAAACGTTTCGTATATGTGGAACTACTAATGGATTTAGAAGACCAGTTTTTGCTAGAGCATTTACTCTTTAAAGAAAGAACATGTAGATCTTGTAAAAAGACTAAATCATTAATGGATGATTTCTACATCACAAGAAAAGGAAGAGAAAATTTAGAATCATCATATTCATATGAGTGCAAAGATTGCACAATAAAAAGAATAATCGAATCAAGAAAAGCACATAAAAAAATTAAAGAGTGGGAATATCCTGACTGGTAAGTGTTCATTGATCGTTTCCCCACTTGAAAGAGCAAAAATAATAAATAATTTTAGATTAATTTCGGAACTTATAGGAGAAAAACATGGCAAGTCAAGTCTCGCCTGGAATTGTAATTAAGGAGCGTGACCTAAGTAATGCCGTTGTAATTGGATCACAACAAATCGTAGCAGCAATTGCTGGATCGTTTGCTAAAGGTCCCGTTGGTGAAATTGTAAGTGTCAATTCACAAAGAGAATTAGTAGAAATTTTTGGAAAACCATCTGATGCAAATGCTGGAGATTGGTACGTTGCATCTGAATTCCTGGGATACGGTGGACGACTAGCAGTTGTCCGTGCAGAAACTGGAGTCGCAAACTCTACTGCTAGTGGCACTGGTGTACTTATCAAAAATCTAGACGCATGGGAGTCTGGAACTGGATCATCGGAAGTTTTTGCTGCTCGCACTCCTGGTCGATGGGGCAACTCTCTTAAAGTTGCAGTTGTTGATAGAGGGGCAGATCAAATTTTAACACTTGATGAAAATCCAGATAATACACCAGTAGTAAATGCTACTGTAACTTTTACTTCTGGTAAATCTGGTAAAGTTTACTCTTATGCTAGCGCAACCAGAGAATTAGCAATTGTCTTAAATACTCCTGCAAATAAAATTGCTGCTGGAGATACATTTGCAGATTCTGATGGTATTTTAACATTCACTCATAATGGCGTAACTGAAGCTGCCAGAACTCCTGGAACTTATACTCCAGCAGCTGATGCTAAAGGTGCTTCATTCCAAGTTGTTGTTGCTAATGCTGGAGGTGGTGTTGGTGGTGCAGTAACAGTAACTCTACTAACTGCTGGCGATGACTATGAAACTGGAGATACAATTACTCTTACTGGTGCTACTATTGGTGGTGGATCAAATATTACAGTTACTGTTGCAACTCTTGTAGATCCAAACGTAGCAGTTTCATCTGTTAAAGATTGGTATTTAAATACTAATATTGGATCAACTGGTATTGCTCTTTCTGCAATTGGTCCTCGCCCAGGTACTTCACAATATGCATCAGATAGAGGAGTTTCATATGATGAAGTTCACATTGCTGTAATTGATGAGGACGGTTCACTCTCTGGTGCTGCAAATACAGTTATTGCAAGATATACTTATCTCAGCAAAATTGATGGTGCAACAAACACAGAAGGTGCAGCAAATTACTATGAGACTATTATTAATGCACAATCAGATCTAATTTTTACTGGTGCTTCATTTGCTGCTACAATTCATCCTTCAAATGCTGGGGCGGGAATTGCAGTTGGAACTGATGCTTCTGCTCTGGTTTCTGGCAATAAGTTTGCTCTTGTTGGATTATCAGTAACTGATCTTGCTGGTGGTACAGATGATTATGTTTACACACCAAACGAGATCAACAATGCTTATGATCTATTCTTAGATACAGAAAATACAATTGTAGATTTTGTTCTAATGGGTGGATCAATGAGCACCGAAGTAGATACAAAAACTAAAGCAGGAAGAGTAATTTCAATTGCTGCTTCAAGAAAAGATTGTATCGCTTTCGTTTCTCCTTATGTCGGCAATCAAATTGGCAATGCTGGGGCATTATCAACTCAAACACAAAGAGACAATACGATTGCTTTCTTTGATGGATTAACTTCTACCTCATATGCTGTATTTGATAGCGGATATAAGTACTACTACGATCGTTTTAACGACAAGTACCGCTATATTGCTTGCAACGGTGATGTTGCTGGTCTCTGTGTATCCACTTCTGCAACTTTAGACGACTGGTATTCCCCAGCTGGTCTAAACAGAGGTTCACTCAGAAATGCAATCAAGCTTGCATACAATCCCAATAAAGCAGATAGAGATGCTCTTTATCAAGCAAGAATCAATCCAATTGTTTCTTTCCCTGGTTCTGGCATCACTCTATTTGGAGATAAGACTGCTCTTGCTTCTCCTTCTGCATTCGATCGTATCAATGTTCGCCGTCTCTTCCTCAATGTTGAAAAGAGAATTGGAGATCTTGCCAAGCAAGTTCTATTCGATCTAAACGACGAAATCACCAGAGGTTCGTTCTTAAGTGCAGCAACTTCATATCTAAATGAGGTTCAAGCAAGAAGAGGTGTTACTGATTATCTAGTTGTTTGTGACGAAACCAATAACACCGCAGACGTTATCGATAGAAATGAATTTGTTGCTGAACTATACATCAAACCAACACGTTCTATCAACTACATTACAATTACCTTCACTGCCACCAAAACTGGTGTTGCATTTAGTGAAGTAATTGGTGGATAATCATTCACAAGTAATTAAGAGGTAACAAAAAATGCCAGTCTATACTAGCAAAATTGCAGACTTTATTGATAGAGTTGGTCAAGGCATTAAGCCTAATATGTTTGTTATTGATATCGAATTTCCAACATCAGTAGGTGCTGGAGGTACTGGCAGTGGATCAGTTTCCACTGCTGCGGGTGGGGAAAAAGAATTGACAGATCTTATGTGCAAAGCTGCTGCACTACCAGCATCCAACTTGGGTGTAATTGAAGTTCCTTTCCGTGGAAGAACTGTAAAGATTGCAGGTGATCGTACATTCGATACTTGGTCGCCAACATTTATTAATGATAAGGACTTTAAAGTTCGTGCCATCATGGAGCAGTGGATGGAATCAATTAATGGAAATGCTGGTAACACAGCAGATCTATTAACACCATCTGCAACTTCTGGATATGTTAGACACCTTCTAGTTCACCAGCTAGAAAAGAATGCACTTCCTACAAGTTCTAATATTCTTAGAACTTATAAACTTTGGTATGCATTCCCAACTAATGTATCGCAAATTGATCTTGCATATGATAGCAATGATCAAATTGAAGAGTTTAGCGTTGAGTTCCAGTATTCGTATTGGACTACACAAGATGTTGCATCTCCAAGAGCTGGTCTCACTAACCGTCAGGTTAACGCTGATGTTTGATGACTAAATAGTTAGACGCACAAAATTGAATTACTACTGGAAATGAGTCAACTATTTGGTTTTTTAATCAACAATAAGGGGGAACCTAGGGGACAATCCCCAGTTCCCCCTAACGACAATGATACCGCCACGGTTGCCGCTGGCGGTTATTTTGGTACATATGTAGATGTAGAAGGGCAAGCAAGAAACGAATACGATTTAATTAGACGCTATAGAGACATGGCGTTACACCCAGAAGTTGATTCTGCTGTGGATGAAATTATTAATGAGTTTGTTGTCAGTGATGCAGACGATAGTCCTGTAGAAATTGAACTTTCTAACTTAGATGTTAGTCCAAATTTAAAGAATAAAATTCGTTTAGAATTTGAATATATCAAAAGATTACTAGATTTTGATAATGCATCTCACGAAATTATTAGAAATTGGTATGTTGACGGAAGACTGTATTATCATAAAGTAATTGATTTAGAAAATCCAAAAAGAGGAATTTTAGAACTTCGTAATATCGATCCTATTAAGATTAAAAAAATTAGACAAAAATTAATTAATAAAGACGAAGATCCAGCACAAATTAAAGGAAGTGCTTTAGAATATGATTGGGGACAATATGTAGATTACTATTTGTATAATGCAAAAGGATTTGGCAATAGTATGCCACATATGTCGAATTTTGATTACTCTATTACCCAAGGAGTAAAGATTGCAAGTGATGCAATTACAGAAGTTACTTCTGGACTAAAAGATCTCAACAAAAGAATGGTGTTGAGTTTCCTTCACAAAGCAATTAAATCAGTTAATCAACTTCGTATGATTGAAGATAGTTTGGTAATCTACAGACTATCGAGAGCACCAGAACGTAGAATTTTCTACATCGATGTAGGCAATCTTCCAAAGGTAAAAGCAGAGCAATATCTACGTGAAGTAATGGCTCGCTATAGAAATAAGTTAGTTTATGATGCACAAACAGGAGAAATACGTGATGATAAAAAGCATATGTCAATGCTTGAAGACTTCTGGTTACCTCGCCGTGAAGGTGGTAGAGGAACTGAAATCTCTACACTCCCAGGCGGTCAGAACCTTGGTGAACTCAAGGACGTTGAGTATTTCAAAAAGAAACTTTACAATTCACTCAACCTACCACCTTCCCGCCTTACGGATGACAACAAAGGGTTTAATCTTGGTAAGACCACAGAGGTTCTCAGGGATGAACTCAAGTTTGCAAAATTCATAGGAAGATTAAGAAAAAGATTTTCTGCTCTTTTTAATGATATTTTAAAAACACAATTAATATTAAAAGGTATTATTGCTCCAGAAGATTGGGAGGATATGGTTGAGCATATTCAATATGACTACCTATTCGATAATCATTTTAATGAACTTAAGCAACAAGAACTAATGCTGCAAAGAATTGGTCTTGTTACTCAAATGGATCCATTTGTTGGAAAATATTTTTCTGTTGATTATGTTCGTCGCCAAGTATTAATGCAGACAGAAAAAGAAATCAAAGAAATTGATAAGCAAATGAAAAAAGATATTGAAGCTGGATTAGCAATGGATCCCAAAGAAATTAATATGATGGATACAATGACCCAACAAAATACTGCATTTAGTCCTGAAATTTCAAAGATTCAAGCAGATGATGCTGCTGCTAGAAGTCAAGAAGCATCTGATGATGCATATAATAAGCAGTTAGAATTGACAAAACAAAAACCAGCAAGTTCTAGTTCTAATAAATAAAATATACCTAAGATAATATTTGATAATGAATTCTGAAATTTTAAATGTTATTAATTTAATTTCCGATAAAAAGCGTGCGGAAGCATTGGATAAAATCGATGATATTCTGTACGCAAAAGCATCGGAAGTTTTAGATACATATAAACAATCTGTAGCATCAACATATTTTGATGAACCAGTTGAAGACGACTTTTCACCAACACAAGACCAATGAAACTAATTACAGAAAACGTAGAAGAAATTAATATAATTACCGAAGAGAAAGATGGTAAAAAACATCTTTATATCGAAGGTATTTTTCTACAATCTGAAATTAAAAATAGAAATGGTAGAGTATACCCTTTCGGTGTTTTGAATAAAGAAGTTGCTCGATACAATGAAGAGTATGTAAAGGTTGGAAGGGCACTAGGAGAACTAGGTCACCCAGACGGTCCTACTGTAAATCTTGATAGAGTATCACATCGCATTGTTAGTTTACGTGCAGAGGGAAACAACTTCATTGGTAAAGCTCGCATCTTAGAAACTCCAATGGGTCAAATTGCTAAGTCTCTCCTAGAGGAAGGTGTAAAACTTGGAGTTTCCTCTAGAGGTATGGGAAGCATTGATAGAAGAGAAAATGCAAATTATGTTTGTGATGATTTCATGCTTGCTACTGCTGCTGATATTGTAGCAGATCCTTCCGCGCCAGATGCATTTGTAAATGGAATTATGGAAGGAAAGGAATGGGTTTGGGATGGAGGCATCTTAAAAGAAAAGACCCTTACTAAATATCACAATTACATTAGTAATTCATCAAAAAAAGAATTAGAGGAAAGAACGCTTCAAGTATTTGAGCATTTCCTGTCAAATCTTTAATTTAATAAATAATCATAGAATAATTATCAGAAATTTACGGGGAAACTCAGATGTCAGATATGTTAAACGAAAAGTTTGAGGAGTTTGTAACTGAATCAGGTCTTGTGCTGGAAGCTGGCGATCCTATGCCAACAGTTTCCGCAGCAGTAATTCCAGGTGGTGGTTCTTATCATGCAGCTGGTCAATCCAAGACTGCCATTAATTCGGGCGGCGGTGGCCAAGATCCTCAACCTAAAGTAGGCACCGATGCTGTAAATGGTTACGGAGCTCAACAGTCCGTTACGGACAATGGTGGTCCAGAACCAGATGGTAATGATGAAGGGGAAGATAATCCTGGTGCTAAGGCAGCAGCTCCTGTGAAAGCAAAGGGTGCTCAAAGTGATGGCACTGCTCAAACCTCAAGCATTCATGATGCTGGAGACCAGGGCAAAACCCCAACAGTTGGTGCTCAAGTAGCATACGGAACAGGCACAGGTCCAAGCATTACGTATCCTATTAAACCATCATTTGAATCTGTAGATATGTCAGCAGACGTTGCTGCGCTGACAGAAGGAACTGAACTATCAGAAGAGTTCAAAGAAAAAGCAACTACAATTTTTGAAGCTGCCGTAAGAGCAAAACTCTCCGAAGAGTGGACAAAACTAGAGGAGCAGTTTGAATCTCGTATTGCTGAGCAAGTTGCAACTGTAAAGACAGAACTTGCTGAGGAAGTACAGGGCACTATCAACTATGCTATCACCAATTGGCTTGAAGAAAATCAAGTTTCAATTGATCGTGGTATCCGCAATGAGATCACTGAAGATTTCATTGCTGGTCTCAAGAGATTATTCTCTGAGCATTATATTAATATCCCCGACGAAAAAGTTGATGTCGTTGAGGGTATGGCAGACGAGATTCGTGAGATGGAACAGCGCCTCAACGAACAGATTGAGCGTAACGTGGAATTAAATAATCGTCTTTCTGAGTCAACTAAGCAAGTAATTCTAAATCAAATTTCAGAAGGACTTGTAGATACTCAAAAAGAAAAACTTGCTTCGTTAGCGGAAGGAGTTGAATTTGAAAGTGCAGAAAAATTTGCACAAAAAGTTACAACTTTAAAAGAATCATACTTCCCTCAAACTGCTACTAAAGTAGCAACAGACGAAGCTCCAGTAGAAAATTCCGAGGTATCTCCAGCAATGGCAGCATACCTACATGCAATTAATCGCTGGAACTCTTGATTACTAAATAATTAATAACTTTTCCTTAACTTTTAAACGGAGACAAAAATGTTTAACGCAGATCATCTCCAGGAAAAGTGGTCACCTGTTCTAGGTCATGAAGGTGCTTCACCTATTCAAGACCGTTACAAGAAAGCTGTTACCGCTGTTCTCCTGGAAAATCAAGAACGCTTTTTACGCGAAGAGCGTGGAATGCTAAATGAAGTTGCAGTCAACTCACTAGGCGCCTCAACCATCGCACCCGCTGGTTCAGCTCTATCAACATCTAACACCGCTGGTCTTGCTGGTTTCGATCCAGTTCTAATCAGCCTAGTTCGTCGTGCTATGCCAAACCTAATGG